>Ga0308167_1000792_pt1 | contig 47012 bp, 44 predicted proteins | sample PhyCR1_2_FD_202138 | JGI IMG/M metagenome (GOLD analysis project Ga0308167, IMG submission 202138) | Phyllosphere microbial communities from UC Gill Tract Community Farm, Albany, California, United States - DLSLRC.R1 | ecosystem: Host-associated > Plants > Phyllosphere > Unclassified | place... | reverse complement strand
GGCTGCTCGAGGTGCACGGCGTGCGCATCACCGATCCTGCACGAGGCGAGCTCATCCTCGACCCGTCGAACGTCGAGTCGGCGCACTTCGCCGAGATCGACGCCCACGCCGGTTCGAGCCGCATCCCGATCCTGTTCTGCGGTCCGCTGCTGCACAAGCTCGGCGAGGCGTTCATCCCGGACCTCGGTGGCTGCCGCATCGGCGACCGCCCGATCGACTTCCACCTCGACGCCCTCCGTGCCATGGGCGCGGTCGTCGACAAGCAGGTCAACGGCATCCACCTCACCGCCCCGGACGGCCTCAAGGGCGCGTACATCGAGCTGCCGTACCCGAGTGTCGGCGCCACCGAGCAGGTCCTGCTGTCCGCGACCCTCGCCGAGGGCGTCACGGAGCTCCGGAACGCCGCGATCGAGCCCGAGATCATGGACCTCATCGCGATCCTGCAGAAGATGGGCGCCATCGTCTCGGTCGAGCCGAACCGCGTCATCTTCATCGAGGGCGTCCAGTCGCTCCGCGGCTACACGCACCGTGCGATCAACGACCGCAACGAGGCCGCCAGCTGGGCCTCCGCCGCGCTCGCGACCAACGGCGACATCTTCGTCGAGGGCGCGAAGCAACAGGAGCTCATGACGTTCCTCAACGTCTTCCGCAAGGTCGGCGGCGGGTTCGACATCCAAGAGGACGGCATCCGTTTCTACCGCGAGCTCGAGGTCCTCAAGCCGGTCGTCATCGAGACCGACGTGCACCCCGGGTTCATGACGGACTGGCAGCAGCCGCTCGTCGTGGCCCTGACCCAGGCCGCCGGGCAGAGCATCGTGCACGAGACCGTGTACGAGAACCGCTTCGGCTTCACCGACGCCCTGAACGAGATGGGCGCGGACATCGTCGTCCACAAGGAGGGCCTGCCCGGGCACGACCGTCGCGTCGCCCGTCGTCCCTTCGAGCAGGCCGCGGTCATCACCGGCCCGACGACGCTCCACGCCGCCAACGTCCGCGTCCCGGACCTCCGCGGCGGCTTCAGCCACCTCATCGCGGCACTCACCGCCGAGGGCGAGTCCCACATCACGAACGTCGGCATCATCAGCCGCGGCTACGAGCACTTCATCCCGAAGCTGCGCAAGCTCGGCGCCGACTTCGACTTCGCGGGCTAGCGCGGTGACTGCTGCTCCGGCACCTCGCGGTGACGGTGAGGGCCAGGAGGCGCGGCGCGCCTCCGCCTCGCAGGTCACCACCGGCATGCCCGTCCCTGGGCGCCGGTGGCGCCGCGGCGAGCTGAACACGGCCTTCCGGATCCTCGCGACCGTGGTCATCCCGACCTTCCGCTTCTCCGCGCGCTACCACTGGCACGGACCGAACCGGTTGCCGGCCGAGGGCGCGTTCGTGCTCGCACCGAACCACTTCACGAACATCGACCCGCTCGTCGTCGGCACGGCGGTCTGGCTGTCCCGTCGGGCGCCGCGGTTCCTCGCGAAGGCGTCCCTCTTCAAGGTCCCGGTCTTCGGCAAGATCATGTCCGGCATGGGCCAGATCCCCGTGGAGCGTTCCGGCCGTACCCGGCTGAGCGACCCGCTCGGTGGCGGCCGGTCGCTCATCGAGCAGGGCGGCGCCATCATCGTCTACCCCGAGGGCACGCTCACCCGCGACCCGGACCTGTGGCCGATGCGCGGCAAGACCGGCGCGGTGCGGATCGCGCTCGAGAACGACGTGCCGCTCATCCCGATGGCCCACTGGGGCACGCAGAACATCATGGCGCGGTACGGCAAGAAGCTCCGGCTCATCCCGCCGTCGCGCGTGGACGTCATCGTCGGCGACCCCGTCGACCTGTCGGCGTACCGCGGCAAGCCGATCGACCAGCAGGTGCTCGTCGAGGCGACCGAGCTGCTCATGCGGCACATCACCGCGCTGCTCGAGGAGATCCGCGGGCAGCAGGCACCCCCGACCCGCTGGGACCCGGCGGCGAACAACCAGAAGGAGACCGGCCGGTTTGAGTGAGCAGCGACCGGGCCTCCGCCCGCACGATGACCACCCGGACCCCGCGGTCGCAGCCCCCGGAGCGGTGGACACCGCTGCCATCCGGGTGGTCATGCAGTCGACCGACAAGCCGCGCGTCGCCGTCATCGGTGCCGGCAGCTGGGGGACCACGTTCGCCAAGGTCCTCGCCGAGGGCGGTGCCGACACGGTCGTGTGGGCACGTCGCCCCGAGGTCGCGCGCGAGATCACCGAGACCAAGCGCAACTCGGAGTACCTGCCGGGCATCAACCTCCCGCGCACCCTGACCGCCTCGACGTCGCTGTCCGCCGTGCTCGACGGCGCCCAGCAGGTGTACGTGTCGGTGCCGTCGCAGACCCTGCGGTCGAACCTCGACGCGATCGCGCCGCTGCTCGCGCCGGGGGTGCCCGTGGTGAGCCTGATGAAGGGCGTCGAGAAGGCGACCGGTCTGCGGATGAGCGAGGTCCTGCTCCAGGGCCTCGGCATCGACCAGGACCGCATCGCCGTCGCGAGCGGCCCGAACCTGGCGCTCGAGATCGCCCGTCGGCAGCCCACCGCGGCCGTCGTGTCCTCGTCGTCGGCCGAGACCGCCAGCGCGGTGGCCGCCGTCGCCACGAACCCGTACTTCCGGTCGTTCATCAACACCGACGTCATCGGCACCGAGTTCGGCGGCGTGCTGAAGAACCTCATCGCCGTGGCGATCGGCATCGTCGACGGCGTCGGCTACGGCGAGAACACGAAGGCGTCGATCATCACGCGCGGGCTCGCCGAGATGACCGACTTCGCGGTGTCGCTCGGCGCGCAGCCCTCGACGCTGTCCGGGCTCGCCGGTCTCGGCGACCTCATCGCCACGTGCCAGTCACCGCTCTCGCGGAACAACACCGCGGGGCGGCTGCTCGGCCAGGGGTACCGGTTCGACGAGGTCGTGCGCCAGATGAACCAGACCGCCGAGGGGCTCGCCTCGGTCGCGCCGATCCTCGAGCTCGCCGCGGCGAACGGCGTCGACATGCCCATCGTGGGGCAGGTCGCCGAGGTGCTCGCCGGTAGGCTCGATCCGCGCAACATCGCGCCGCACCTCACCGAGACCGACGAACCCCAGGGCGAGTGACCGGTCCGACCCCGACCAGCAAGAGGACTGCCATGCCCACGATCGCACCCGTGCCACCGACGACCGTCGCCGTGCTGTTCGGCGGCCGTTCGAGCGAGCACGAGATCAGCTGCGTGACCGCCGGCGGGATCATGGACGTCGTCGACCGTGCCGAGTACGACCTCGTGCCGATCGGCATCACGAAGGACGGCGCGTTCACGCTCCAGCCCGACGACCCGGCGCAGTGGGCCCTGCGTGACGGCACGCTCCCGACGGTGCCCGACAACGGCACCCGCGTTGCGTTCCCGACGTCGCCGGCGACGAACGAGCTCGTGGTCTCGCACCCGGACGGCTCCGTCACGACGATCGCGGTCGACATCGTCTTCCCGATCCTGCACGGCCCGTTCGGCGAGGACGGCACCGTCCAGGGGCTCCTCGAGATCGCCGGTCTGCCGTACGTCGGCGACGGGGTGCTCGCGAGCGCCCTGGCCATGGACAAGCACGTCGCCAAGGCGGTCCTCGAGCACGCCGGGCTCCGGGTCGCGCCGTGGACGACCGTGCTCCGTCGCGAGTGGTCGGCCGACCCGGTCGACGTCGCCGAGGCGATCGCCGCGCACGGGTGGCCGCTCTTCGTGAAGCCGGCACGTGCAGGCTCCAGCATGGGGGTGTCCCGCGTGGACGGTCCCGACGAGCTCGGTGCCGCGATGGACCTGGCGTTCGAGCACGACTCCAAGGTCATCGTCGAGCCGCGGGTGATCGGGCGCGAGGTCGAGGTCGCGGTGCTCGAGGGTCGTGACGGCGTCCCGCGCACGAGCCTGCCGGGCGAGATCGTCGTCGCCGAGGACGGCTTCTACGACTTCGCGTCGAAGTACCTCGGCGGTGACGAGTCGCTGCTCTGCCCGGCCCCGCTCACGGAGGCGCAGACGGACGAGATCCGGTCGATCGGCGCCCGGGCGTTCGAGGCGATCGGCGGCTCCGGGCTCGCCCGCGTCGACTGCTTCCTGACCGATGACGGCTTCGTGGTGAACGAGGTCAACACGATGCCGGGGTTCACGCCGCTGTCGATGTACCCGCGCTGCTGGGCGGCGTCGGGCGTGTCCTACGGCGAGCTCGTCCGCGAGCTCATCGAGCTGGGGCGCGCCGCCGTCCGCTGACCCGGGCCTACTGGTCGACGTCGGACGGGTCCAGGCACTGGTGCCCGTCCTTCGGGAGCGTCGACACCGCGTCGGTGACGTCCTGCACGACCTGGTTCGTGGTCTTCGTCGCGTCGATGACGAGCTGGACCGCCGGCGACCGCCCGAAGGTCGTGTAGACGATCTGCCCGCCACGGTCGTCCCGGATCCAGTCGACGTCACCGAGCGAGAAGCACGGCAGGTCGGAGACCGTCGGGACGGCCACGCCGCAGTGGTACAGGGCCACCTCGGGGTCGCCCCACGCCGCCGTCGACTGGGCGTTCGTGTTCCGCAGGTCGAACTTCGAGTCGACCGCTGCCGGCAGCCGGACCTGCACGGCTGCGCACGCGGCGGCGTCGGCGGAGGGCGCCGGGGACATCGCGACGGCGTTCGTGCAGCCGGTCAGACCGGCCGCGACGGCGATCACGACGCCCACGATCGCGGTCTTCCGGGTGGGGCGGCGCACGGTGTCCATCGACGTCCAGGCTACCGTTCTCGTGTGGACGCGACGTACGACGCCTGGGCCGGACCGACCGTGGGGGAGCTCGGCGAACTCGTCGTCCTCGACCGCATCGTGCGCCGGTTGCCCGCCGGAGCGCCGCTGCTCGGCCCCGGCGACGACTGCGCGGTCGTGGCGGCTCCGGACGGCCGGTTCGTGGTGACCACGGACATGATGGTGCACGGGCCGGACTTCCGCTGGGCCTGGTCCGCACCCGAGGACGTCGGGTGGAAGGCCGCGGCGACGAACCTGTCCGACGTCGCCGCGATGGGTGCGGTGCCGACCGGCCTCGTGATCGCCCTGGCGGCACCGCAGGACACCCCCGTGGCGGTGCTCGAGGCCTTCGCGGACGGGGTGCGCCTGGCGGTCGACGCCCTGGTGCCCGGCTGCGGTGTCGTCGGCGGGGACCTCTCCACGTCGTCGGCATTCACGGTGTCGGTGACGGCGTTCGGCGACCTCGAGGGCCGTGCCCCCGTCGTCCGCTCGGGTGCCCGCCCCGGGGACGTCCTCGCCGTCTCGGGGGAGCTCGGGCCGGCGGCGCGTGGGCTGACGCGGCTCTTCCGCGAGGGTGTGGACGCCGACGGCGAACCCTCCCGCGAGGCGGTCGTGGCGAGCGGCGCGGACACGGACCCCGACGTCGGACGACAGCGGCGCCCGGTCCCGCCGATCGCGGACGGGCCACGCGCGGCGTCCGCGGGGGCGACGGCGATGCTCGACCTCTCCGACGGGCTGGCGATCGACGCCGGACGGCTCGCCCGGGCCAGCCGGGTGACACTGGCGCTCGACGAGGCCTCCGGCAGCGGGCCCGTCATCGACGAGGTGGCGCTGCACGGCGGTGAGGACCACGGGCTGCTCGCCGCGTTCCCGCCCGGTGTCCCGCTGCCCGGGGGGTTCCGTCGGATCGGCGTCGTGCTCGACCGGGGCGACGCGGACCTCGTGCGCGGGGGAGTGCCCGTGCCGACGACCGGCTGGGACCCCTACGCCGACTGGGACGGCGCGGCCGGCTGACCGGCTCGCGGGCGCGGCGTCAGGCGGCGGCGACCACGGCCTCCCACGCGACGGTCTCGCCGTAGCTCCGCTTGCTGAACGGCTCGAGCCCCGCGGGCCACGTCGGCTCCGGGGAGCGCTTGCTCCGCTCCACGACCACCACCGCGGCCGCCGTGAGCCGGGGCACGAGCGTCTCGAGCACCTCGGCCAGCTCGTGCTCGGTGACGTCGTACGGCGGGTCGATGAACACCAGGTCGAACGTCCGCACGGTGCCGCGCAGGTACCCGAGCACCGGCTGCGGCTGCACGTCGATCCGCACGCCGGGAACCCGCTGCTGCACGGCCTTCGCGTTCGCCCGGCAGGCCTGCGCCGCCGCCGACGCACGGTCGACGAGCACGACCTCGACCGCACCGCGGGACGCCGCCTCGAGCCCGAGGGCGCCCGTGCCGGCGTACAGGTCGGCGACGGAGGTGTCGTCGACGAGCCCGCGTGCCTCGAGCGACGAGAACAGCGCCTCGCGCACCCGGTCGCTCGTCGGCCGGGTGCCGGACTTCGGCACCCGGAGCGTCGTGGAGCCGGCGGCGCCGGCGATGATGCGGGTCATGCAGCCACCGTAGCGGGCCGCCGGGTGCTCCAGGCGTTCTCCACAGGCGGTCCAGGAGGCGCGGATCGCGTCGGTGCCGCCGGGTACCGTTGACGTGTGGTCACGACCGGAACGACAACCGAGCCGGCGGTGCCGGACCTCGGCCCCGCACCGCTCGACGCGCGGTTGTCGACCGTCCTCGGCGGACGGACGGCGAGCGCGATCGAGAAGGCGTTCGGGTACCGCACGGTCGGCGAGTTCCTCGAGCACGCACCCCGGCGCTACGCCGAACGCGGTGCCCTGACCGCGCTCGACTCCCTCGCGATCGGCGAGTCGGTGACGATCGTGGCCGAGGTCGTCGACGTCCGCGAACGGACGATGCGTGCGCGCCGCGGCTCGATCCTCGAAGCCAAGATCGGCGACGGCAAGGGGCTGCTCACCCTGACGTTCTTCAACCAGGGCTGGCGGACGAAGGACCTCGTGCCCGGTGCCCGTGGCATCTTCTCCGGCAAGGTCGGCGACTACCGCGGCGCACGGCAGCTCGCCCACCCCGACTACGAGCTGTTCGACCGCGACGACCCCCGGGCGACGGCGGACCCCGAGTCCGAGGAAGCCATCCGCTTCTCCCGCCAGCCGATCCCGATCTACCCGGCGACGTCGACGCTGACCTCGTGGCAGATCGCCAAGTCGATGGCGATCGTGCTCGACACGCTGCCCGACGTCCCGGACCCGATCCCCGCCCGGGTGCGGACCCGACTCGACCTCGTGCCGTTCCGCAAGGCCCTCGAACTCCTGCACCGCCCCGAGAAGGTCGCGGACTTCAAGCGCGCGCAGGACGCCCTCCGCTACCGCGAGGCGTTCGTGCTCCAGACCGCCCTCGTGCAGCGCCGGATCGCCGCGCGCGCCACCGCCGCCACGCCGCGCTCCGCCTCGTCCGGCGGGATCCTCGAACGCTTCGACGCCACGCTGCCGTTCACGCTCACGGACGACCAGCGGTCGGTCGGCGCCGAGATCGCGCACGACCTGGCGGCGGACTGGCCGATGCACCGCCTCGTGCAGGGCGAGGTCGGCTCCGGCAAGACCCTCGTGGCGATCCGGGCGATGCTCACCGTGGCCGAGTCCGGCGGCCAGTCGGCGCTCATCGCCCCGACCGAGGTCCTCGCGGCGCAGCACCTCCGGTCGATCGTGAAGTTCCTCGGCCCCGACCTCGCGGCCGAGCTCCGGCCGGTGATCCTCACGGGGTCGCAGTCGACGGACGAACGGCGGCGGGCCCTGCTCGCGGCGGCGTCCGGCAGCTCGCGGCTCGTGGTCGGCACGCACGCGCTCCTCGGCGACCGGGTCGACTTCGCCGAGCTCGGCCTCGTCGTCGTGGACGAGCAGCACCGCTTCGGGGTCGAACAACGCGAGGCCCTCCGCACGAAGGGCGCCACACCGCCGCACGTGCTCGTCCTCACCGCGACGCCCATCCCGCGCACGGTGGCGATGACGGTGTTCGGCGACCTCGACGTCTCGACGATCACCGGGCTGCCCTCCGGCCGCGCCGGCGTCGAGACCTTCACGGTCCCGCTCGCCGAGCACCCGGGCTGGGAGTCCCGCATCTGGACCCGCATGGCCGAGGAACTCGCCGACGGCCGACAGGCCTTCGTGGTGTGCCCGGCGATCGACGACGCCCACACGGAAGACGACGGCGAGCCCGACCCGGCGAACGACGACGCCCCGAAGCGCGCCCCGGCCACGGTGCTCGCCACGGCGGAACGGATGCGGACGATGCCGGTCCTCGCCGACCGCCGGATCGAGGTCCTGCACGGCCGCATGACGGCGGACGAGAAGGACCGGGTGATGACCTCCTTCGCGGCCGGAACGGTCGACGTGCTCGTGGCCACGACCGTGATCGAGGTCGGCGTCGACGTGCCGAACGCCTCGATGATGGCCGTGCTCGACGCCGACCGGTTCGGCGTCTCGCAGCTCCATCAGCTCCGCGGGCGCATCGGCCGCGGCCAGTACGCCGGCGTGTGCCTGCTCGTGACCGCGGCCGAGGCCGAGACGACCTCGCGGGAACGGGTCGACGCGGTGTCGGCGTCCGACGACGGGTTCGAGCTCGCGCGGGTCGACCTCGAGCTCCGGCGCGAGGGCGACGTGCTCGGCGAACGGCAGTCGGGCGGGCGGTCGTCGCTCAACCTCCTGCGCGTCGTGGAGCACGCCGACCTCATCGTCGACGCGCGCGAGGAAGCCGAGCGCGTGCTGGAGCCCGATCCGCAGCTCGACGGGCACCCCGCGCTCCGCGAAGCCCTGGCCCGGCGGCTCGACGAGTCCGACGCCGCGTTCCTCGGCAAGAACTGAACGCCGGTATCGTCGCTGGCATGGCGCAGATCGCGGTGGTCCCCGGTTCCTTCGATCCCGTGACCCTCGGGCACCTCGACGTGATCGGGCGTGCGGCGGGGCTCTTCGACGAGGTGCACGTGCTCGTCGTGCACAACCCCGACAAGCGGCCCGCGATGTTCGACGCGGTCGACCGTGTCCGCCTCATCGAGGAGTCGCTCGTCGAGACGGGCGTGTCCGACAACGTCCGGGTCGGGGAGTGGACCTCGGGGTTGCTCGTCGACTACTGCCGGCAGGTCGGTGCGAAGGTCCTCGTCAAGGGCGTCCGATCCGGCGAGGACGTCGCGTACGAGACCCCGATGGCGATCATGAACCGCCACCTCGCCGACGTCGAGACGGTGTTCCTGCTGCCCGAGGCCGCCCGCGCCCACGTGTCGAGCTCGCTCATCCGTCAGGTGGCGTCCCTCGGCGGCGACGTGACCCCGTACGTGCCGCAGGTGGTCGCGGCGGCCCTCCACGAGCACACCGGGCGCTGAGCGCCGGACGCACGGAACCGGACACGCCCGCCCCCGCCTCGACTCGCAGGCCCGAGCGATGTAGGCTTGTCGATCGTGTCTTCCCACGTGAACAGCCCCTACGCCCTGCGCGTGCGCGACCTCGCGCACCGGCCGGGCGAGATGCGCGAGCACTCGCTCGACATCGCGGTGCCGGATGCGATGGGAGCCGGTGTCATCTCCGTCCGCGAAGGCGCAGAGATGCACATCGACCTCCGGCTCGAGGGCCTGCACGAGGGCGTCCTCGTCTCCGGGCACGCCAGTGCCGAGGCCGAGGGCGAGTGCTCCCGGTGCCTCATCGAGATCAGCGAGCCCGTCGAGGTCGATTTCGCCGAGCTGTTCGCGTATGATGCCTCGGAGGATTTCGACTTCTTCGTTCACGATGACCACGTGGATTGTGAACAGGTCGTTCGAGATGCGGTGGTGCTGGCGCTGCCGTTCCAGCCGGTCTGCCGACCGGACTGCCCAGGCCTCGACCCGGTGACGGGCGAGCGACTGGCCGACATCGGCGAGCAGCGTGCTCACGAGGTCCTGGACCCGCGGTGGGCTGCGCTGAGCGGCATCACCCTCGACGACGCGACGAGCGGCGGCGAGGACACCGACGCAGCCAGCACGACCACGCCCCAGACCACCGAGGGTCAGGAGCGGTCCGACGCCGACCAGGCCGACTGACCGCCGCCCCTCGCCACTGACCACCGACCAACCGAAAGAGAACCACCATGGCCGTTCCCAAGCGCAAGCAGTCCCGTGCCAACACGCACGCCCGTCGTTCGCAGTGGAAGGCCGCGCCGGTCCAGCTCGTGAAGACGATCGAGAACGGCAAGGTCACCTACAGCCTCCCGCACCGCGCGAAGGTCGTCGAGGACTCCGCCGGCACGCCCCTGTACATGGAGTACAAGGGCCGCAAGGTCGCCGACGTCTGATCGGACCACACGCATGACAGCGACGTCCGGCGCCACGGGGTCCCGCCCCGTGGGGCCGGACGTCGTTCGTCTGCAGGGCATCCTCGGGGCCGACATCGACCTCGAGCTCCTGCAGCTCGCCCTGACCCACCGCTCGTACGCGTACGAGCACGGTGGCATCGGGCACAACGAACGCCTCGAGTTCCTCGGGGACTCGATCCTCGGCCAGGCCGTGACCGTGAAGCTCTACCGGTCCTTCCCCGACCTCGACGAAGGCGACCTCGCCAAGCGGCGCGCGAGCCTGGTGTCGACGGTCGCCCTCGCCGAGATCGCCCGCATGATCGGGCTCGGACAGTACCTCCGGCTCGGCAAGGGTGAAGAGCAGACCGGCGGCCGCGACAAGTCGTCGATCCTCGCCGACACGGTCGAGGCCGTGATCGGCGCGACCTACCTCTCCGCCGGCCCCGACCCGGCGACCGAGCTGGTACTCCGGCTGGTCGAACCGCTCCTCATCGACCCGGACCGCTTCGGCGCCGCGATGGACCCGAAGACGAGCCTGCAGGAACTCGCGTCGAGCCTGTCGCTCGGCAACCCGTCGTACCGCGTGACCGAGGCCGGTCCCGACCACGACAAGACCTTCCACGCCACGGTCGTGCTCCAGGGCGAGGACGTCTCCACCGGCACCGGGTCGAGCAAGAAGACCGCCGAGATGGCAGCGGCGCTCCAGGCGTGGACGCAGCTCTCCGGCCGGGCGGCCTGACCGCGTGCCCGAACTGCCCGAGGTCGAGGTCGTCCGCGCCGGCCTCGAACCCGCCGTCAGCGGCGCGCGGGTCCTGCACGTGGACGTCGTCGACGACCGGGCACTGACCCGGCACGACGGTCCGGCCGAGGACTTCGCCGACCGCCTGACCGGTCGCACCATCGCCGCCGCGGTCCGTCGTGGCAAGTTCCTCTGGATGCCCCTGCAGCCCGAGCACGAGGGCGACCGACCCGAGGCCCTCGTGGTCCACCTCGGCATGAGCGGTCAGATCCTGCTCGGCCGTGGGCGCGAGGCGGCGAAGCACCGACGGATCCTCCTCGACGTCCAGCCCACCGGCACCGACCGCGACGGCTCCCCGGAGCCCCCGGTCGAGCTCGAGTTCGTCGACCAGCGCACGTTCGGCTCGATGGCGATCGACGAGATGGTTCCGACGATCGACGGGGCGCCGGCCGGTTCCGCCGGACACGTCGACGAGGTCGATCCCGACGCCGTGTGGCGCCGGAGCATCCCGAAGCAGGTGTCGCACATCGCCCGCGACCCGCTCGACCCCGCGTTCGACGACGACCGCTTCATCGCCGCCGCCCGGAAGCGCTCGAGCGGCATCAAGCGCGTCCTGCTCGACCAGGGCGTCGTGAGCGGCATCGGGAACATCTACGCCGACGAGTCCCTCTGGGCGGCCAGGCTGCACTACGACCGCCCGGCCGAGCGGCTGACCCGCGCCGACCTGCACGGCCTCCTGGCCGAGGTGCGGCACGTCCTCGGCCGTGCGCTGGAGGACGGCGGCACGAGCTTCGACGCGCAGTACGTCAACGTGAACGGGCAGTCCGGGTACTTCTCGCAGCGGTTGCACGTGTACGGGCAGCAGGGGAAGCCGTGCCCCCGGTGCGGCACCACGATCGTGCGTGAGGCCTTCATGAACCGATCGAGCCACATCTGCCCCGTGTGCCAACCACGCCCACGCCGTCGCACGCGTTAGCCTGACGCCCAACCAGAGCATCCGGAGACCGCATGTACTTGAAGAGCCTGACCATCAAGGGGTTCAAGTCCTTCGCGCAGCCGACGACGTTCGCGTTCGAACCGGGCGTCACGTGCATCGTCGGCCCGAACGGCTCCGGCAAGTCCAACGTCGTGGACGCCCTCGCGTGGGTGATGGGGGAGCAGGGGGCGAAGACCCTCCGTGGCGGCAAGATGGAGGACGTCATCTTCGCGGGCACCTCGACGCGTGGTCCGCTCGGCCGTGCGCAGGTGCTGCTGACGATCGACAACGCCGACGGCCTGCTGCCGATCGAGTACTCCGAGGTCACGATCTCCCGCACGCTCTTCCGCAACGGCGGCAGCGAGTACGCGATCAACGGCGAGAACTGCCGTCTGCTCGACGTCCAGGAGCTCCTGAGCGACACCGGCCTCGGCCGTGAGATGCACGTCATCGTCGGCCAGGGCCAGCTCGACAAGGTCCTGCACGCGACGCCCGAGGACCGCCGCGGCTTCATCGAGGAGGCCGCGGGCATCCTGAAGCACCGTCGGCGCAAGGAGAAGACCCTCCGCAAGCTCGACGCGATGCAGACGAACCTGACGCGCCTGTCCGACCTCGCGGGGGAGATCCGCCGCCAGCTGAAGCCCCTCGGACGACAGGCCGAGGTCGCCCGCAAGGCCCAGTCGGTCGCCGCGGTCGCCCGTGACGCCAAGGCCCGCATCCTCGCCGACGACGTCGTCCGCCTGCGCCGCGAGCTCCACGAGCACCAGGAGGTCGAGGCCGGCCGCAAGTCCGAGCGCATCGTGCTGCAGGAACGGCTCGACCAGACCCGTGCCCGCCAGCAGCACGTCGAGCAGAGCATGGTCGGCGACGACGTCGACCGCGCCCGCACGGTGGTGCACCGGCTGGAGAGCGTGCAGGAGCGGCTCCGCGGCCTGTCGAGCCTGGCGAACCAGCGCCTGATGTTCCTCGCGCAGCAGGCCGATGCACCGCAGCAGGGCCCCACGATCACGCCGGAGCAGGTGCAGGGCGTCCGGAACGAAGCGGACCGGCTCGAGGCGCAGGCGGCGGAGATGACCGGCGGCACGGCCGTGGCGGCGCAGCGGGTGCAGGCGGCCCGTGCGGCGCTCGACGCCCTCGACGAACGGATCGCCGCCCAGGCAGCCCTCGTCTCGCAGCACGACCTCGAGGCCCAGCGCCTCGGGTCCGCGGTGGACGTGGCGACGTCGAAACGCGGCTCCGCGGTGGCCGACCGGGAACGGCGCGAGCGGGCGCTGGCCGAGGCGGGGGAGCGGTCCGAACGGGCGGCTGCGGCCCTCGCCGAACTCGGCGCGGACCCGTCCGAGGGCATCGACGAGGACGCGCTGACCGCCGCGCTCGAGACCGCCCGCGAGCAGCAGGAAGCGGCCCAGGCGGCGCGTGACGAACTCCGTGACCGCCTGCACGCCCTCGAGCGCGAACGGGACGCCCTGGACGCCCGTGTCGCCGCGCTCGGCATGTCGATCGACGTCCGTGACGGTTCGCAGGCGCTCATCGAGGCCGGGCGCGACGGCATCGTGGGTCGCCTCGCGGACCGTCTCAGCGTGACGCCCGGGTTCGAGGGGGCGATCGCGATCGCCCTCGACGGGCTCGCCGACGCCGTCCTCGCCGTCGACCGGTCCGTCGCGCTCGACGCCGTCGCGCACGCCCGCACCGAGGACATCGGACGCATCGACGTCGTGGTCGCGGACGCCGACGCCCCGCCGTCCGGACTGCCCGAGCGGCTCCCGGCCGGGGTCCGCCGCGCACTCGACCTCGTGCAGGGTCCGCCGGCGATCGCCGCGATCCTGCGGGACACGCTGGTCGCGGACACCGACGGGGTCGACCTGGAGGCGGTGCTCACCGCCGCCCCGCAGGCCACGGTGGTGACGCGGTCCGGTGACCTCGTCCGTGCGGTCCGCGTGACGGGCGGCGGGGAGCGCGTGACCTCGCGCATCGAACTCGTCGCGGAACGCGACGACGCCGTGACCCGCCGCGACGCGATCGCGCGCGACGCCGAGGACGCGGCCACGCGCCTCCAGGCCGCCCGCACCGCCGTCGAGGACGCACGTCGCGCGGCGGACGACGCGGACGCGGCCTCGCGCGCCCACGCCCGGGCGAAGGCGGAGTACGACCGGACCAGCGCGTCGACCCGCGCGAAGGTGGAGAACGCCGCCGCCGAGGTCGAGCGACTGCGCGCAGCCCTCGCCGAGACCGACGGCGCCGCCGAGGCTGCCGAGGCGGCCCTGGCCGAGGCGGAACGCGCACGCCAGGACTTCGCCGACCGTCCGCGCCCCGTCGTCGACGCGTCCGAGCGCCCCGGGCTGCAGGACGCGCTCGAGGCCGCACGTGCTGCCGAGATCGAGCAGCGCATCCAGGTCGAGACCGTCCGCGAGCGTGTCCGTGCGGAGCGGACCCGCGCCGACCAGCTGGAGCAGCAGCTCGAGGCCGAACGCGCCGCAGCGGCGGAGGCCGCACGACTCGCCGTGATCCGCCGTGGCCAGATCGCCGTCGCCGAGGACGTGCTCGCCGACCTGCCCGGGCTGCTCGGCGCCGTCGACCGGTCCCTCGCCGAGGCCCGCGTGCAGCTCGCCACCGAAGAGGCGGAGCGGTCGAAGCGGAACACCGAGCTCCAGACGATCCGGAACGAGGAGCGCGAACTCCGCGACCGCCTCCAGTCCATCACCGACGGCGTGCACTCGCTCGAGATGGAGATCTACGAGAAGAAGTTGCACGTGTCCGGCGTGCTCGACCGGGCGCAGAGCGAGCTCGGGCTCGTCGAGGCCGTGCTCGTCGCCGAGTACGGGCCGCACGTGCCGGTGCCGGTGGACGTCCTGATCGACCCCCGGGTCCTCGCCCGGAAGCACCGCGACGCCGAGCGCGCGGCCGCTGCCGCCGCGGCGGGGACGGTCCTGGACGGCGCCGTGCCGGAGGCGACGGTGGAGGACGGGGCCGAGCCGCGCCTCCAGTCCGACGACTCGCCGACCGACGCCGACCCGACCTCCGACGCCGACGACGACCTGGTCGAACTGGTCGACGCCGAGTCGACGCTCCCGGGCGGCCCCGCCCTGCCCGAGTTCGACGCCACCGAGGACGTCGACCTCGCCGACGTTGAGACGGTGCCGTACGTCCGCGCCGAGCAGGAGCGACGGCTCAAGGCGGCCGAGCGGGACCTCGGGCAGCTCGGCAAGGTGAACCCGCTCGCGCTCGAGGAGTTCCAGGCGCTCGAACAGCGCCACGCGTTCCTCGCCGAGCAGCTCGAGGACCTGCAGAAGACCCGGACCGACCTCGTGACGATCATCGACGAGCTCGACCAGAAGATGCAGACGATCTTCGAGTCCGCGTTCGACGACACGAAGGAGGCGTTCGACGTCATCTTCCCGATCCTCTTCCCGGGCGGCTCGGGGTCGATCACGCTGACGAACCCCGACGACCTGCTGAACACCGGCATCGAGGTGCAGGTGAAGCCCGCCGGCAAGAAGATCGACCGGCTGACCCTGCTGTCCGGCGGCGAGCGGTCCCTGGCCGCGGTGGCGCTGCTCGTGGCGATCTTCACCGCCCGCCCGTCGCCGTTCTACATCATGGACGAGGTCGAGGCGGCGCTCGACGACGCCAACCTCGGGCGGCTGTTGACGGTGTTCGAGCGGCTGCGGGCGTCGTCGCAGCTCATCGTGATCACGCACCAGAAGCGCACGATGGAGATCGCCGACGCCCTGTACGGGGTCTCGATGCGGCAGGACGGCGTCTCCGCCGTCGTCGGCCAGCGCGTGCAGAAGCGGTCCCCGGAGCCGGAGCCGGCGGTCGCGTAGGCCCGAGTCCGAGACTCGGCTCCGCGGACAGTTTCGTGCCCTCGCGGCCGCGAAACTGTCCGCAGGGCCGAGTCTCGGCGCGCCGCCGGCCTGCGGGACCACAGACGGACGGGAGGCGCGGTGCCAGCCGGCACCGCGCCTCCAGACCGTCAGGCGGCCGCGACTAGTGCGCGTCGGCCTCGACGGCCTCCTTCGGCTCGCCCGTGGGGGTGAGCCCGCGCTCCTGGCGACGCTTCGACACCACGAGCGACGCCACCGTGGCGACCGCGATCGTCAGCATGATGAAGCCCAGCGAGAACCAGATCGGGATCTCCGGAGCCCACTCGATGTGCTCGCCGCCGTTGATGAACGGCAGCTCGTTGACGTGCATGGCGTGGAAGACGAGCTTGACGCCGATGAACCCGAGGATGACCGCGAGGCCCTGCCCGAGGTAGATGAGGCGTTCGAGCAGCCCGGCGATGAGGAAGTACAGCTGACGGAGCCCGAGCAGCGAGAACGCGTTCGCGGTGAACACGATGAAGGCGTCCTGCGTCAGCCCGAAGATCGCGGGGATCGAGTCGAGCGCGAAGAGCACGTCGGTGAGGCCGATCGCGACCATCACGAGCAGCATCGGCGTGAAGAGACGCTTGCCGTCGACCTTCGTGGTGAGGCGGTCGCCGTCGTAGTGGTCCGAGGTCGGGATGACGCGCTTGAGGATCCGGATCAGGCGGGAGTCACCCTCGTCGCCGCCGTGGTCGTTGCCGCTGCGGGCCTGCGACCAGGCGAGCCAGAAGAGCAGCGCGCCGAACAGGTAGAACACCCACGAGAAGTTGTCGATGATCGTGACGCCGAGGGCGATGAAGATGCCGCGTGCGACGAGGGCGATCGCGACGCCGACGAGCAGGACCTTCTGCTGGAACTCCTTCGGCACGGCGAAGCTCGACATGATGATGAGGAAGACGAACAGGTTGTCGACCGACAGTGCCTTCTCGGTCAGCCACCCGGCGAAGTACTCACCGCCGGCCTGTCCGCCGCCGAAGACGAGGATGCCGACACCGAAGAGGATCGCGAGCCCGACGTAGAACGCCGACCAGAACGCGGATTCCTTGATGTGCGGGACGTGCGGGGTGCGCACGTGCGAGAAGAAGTCGAACACCAGCAGCGCGAGGATGCCTGCGATGGTGAGGAGCCAGACGAAGAGTGGGACGTCCACGGGTTTTCCTTCAGGTCGATGGGCGCAACCAGGTGGTGGGTACGCCGAGGCCTGAAGGTCTCTTCCGCCGCGGTCCGCACGATGTGTCGACCACGACCGGCGCCCCGGGCCCGGATCGTTCCGGACCGTACTGACGGGGACACCGAGGAGGAATACTCCCCTTCGTGTCCCCGAGCGTACCGGGCGCCGCCCACATGCGCCGCGCTCTAAGCTGGGAACATGGCGAGTTCCTGGTCACTGTCCTCCCGGCTGCGCGGGCTGTTCCAGCGCAAGACGATCGACGAGACCACGTGGGAGGACCTCGAGACGGCGCTCATCGGTGCGGACTTCGGCCCGGACATCGCCGACGAGATCATCGAGGACCTCCACGCGCGCGTCGACCGCTACGGCACGACGGACCCCGCCGACCTCCAGCGGATGCTGCGCGAGGTGCTCGAGGAACGGCTGTCGAAGCTCGACACCACGCTGAAGCTCAGCAACCGGCCGGCGGTCGTGCTTGTCGTCGGGGTGAACGGCGTCGGCAAGACCACCACCATCGGCAAGTTCGCGAAGTTCCTCAAGACGTACGACCGCACGGTCCTCGTCGGCGCGGCGGACACCTTCCGCGCCGCCGCGGTCGAGCAGGTCGCGACGTGGGCGGAGCGAGCGGGCGTCGAGGTCGTGCGACCGGCCCAGCCCGGGCAGGACCCGGCGTCGGTCGCGTACCAGACGGTCGAGAAGGCCATCAGGGACAACACCGAGATCGTCGTCATCGACACCGCTGGCCGACTGCACACCAAGGCCGGGCTGATGGACGAGCTCACCAAGATCAAGCGCGTGGTCGAGAAGCAGACCGAGATCGCCGAGGTCCTGCTCGTGCTCGACGCCACGACCGGCCAGAACGGCCTCGCGCAGGCGCAGGCGTTCATCGAGGGGGCGGGCGTCACCGGGCTCGTCATCACCAAGCTCGACGGCTCGGCCAAGGCCGGGTTCGTGCTGAGCGTGCAGGAGAAGACGGGCATCCCGATCAAGCTCATCGGCCAGGGCGAGGGCATCAACGACCTCACCGGTTTCACCCCGCACGTGTTCGTGCAGAACCTCGTGGGCTGATTCCGGGTACCGTCTGCGCAGTACAGGGATCGTCCAGGTACACGGAAGGAGCCCTCACATGCCCGCTCTGCTGATCATCGCGATCATCGTCGGCCTCGTCCTGCTCTTCAGCGGCATCTTCGTCGGTGCCCTGAAGTTCCTGCTGTGGGTCGGGATCGTCCTCATCATCCTGGCCGTCATCGGCTGGCTGCTCAGGAGCATCCGCGGTCGCGCGTAGCGACCGACGCGTCCGTCACGGACGCATGCGCGGAACGGGAGGCGGGGTGCCAGCTGGCACCGCGCCTCCCGTCCGTCGTCCGTCCGGTCCCATCGCTCAGACGGCCTGGCGACCCGGCGTCGCGTCGAGCAGGTGCGACAGGTGCTCGGGCACCGTGCCGCCGCGGGCGACCGTGGCTCGCGCCCAGAGGCGCCCGGCCCGGTAGGACGACCGGACCAGCGGCCCGGCGAGGACCCCGGCGAAGCCCATCTCCTCGGCGACCTCGCGCAGGGCGACGAACTCCTCGGGTGCGACCCACCGCGCGACCGGCAGGTGCCGCGGTGACGGGCGGAGGTACTGCGTCAGCGTGATGATGTCCGTGCCGGCGTCGTACAACCGCTGCAGGGCGTCCTCGATCTCGATGCGCTCCTCGCCCATGCCGAGGATCAGGTTCGACTTCGTGACGAGCCCCGCGTCGCGTCCCTGCGTGATGACGTCGAGGGAGCGCTCGAAGGTGAACGCCGGACGGATGCGCTTGAAGATGCGCGGCACGGTCTCGACGTTGTGGGCGAAGACCTCGGGGCGGGCGGCGAACACCTGCCCGAGCTGGTCCGGGCGGCCGTTGAAGTCGGGCACGAGGATCTCGACACCGGTGCCGGGGGAGTGCTCGTGGATCTGGCGGATCGTCTCCGCGTAGAGCCAGGCGCCGCCGTCGGGCAGGTCGTCGCGGGCGACGCCGGTGACCGTGGCGTACTTCAGGCCCATCTCGGCGACGGAGTCCGCGACCCGGCGGGGCTCGTCGCGGTCGAGCGGCTCGGGCTTGCCGGTGTCGATCTGGCAGAAGTCGCAGCGGCGCGTGCACTGCGAGCCGCCGATGAGGAAGGTGGCCTCGCGGTCCTCCCAGCACTCGAAGATGTTCGGGCAGCCGGCCTCCTGGCAGACGGTGTGCAGCTGCTTGCTCCGCACGAGGCCGGACAGCTCGCGGAACTCCGGGCCCTGGGTGGCGCGGGTCTTGATCCACGCCGGCTTGGTCTCGATCGGGGTCTCGGCGTTGCGGGCCTCGACGCGGAGCATCCGGCGGCCTTCGGGGGCGAGGGTCATACGAGGGTCTCCTGTCGTGCGGACGTGGTGGCGGGCGTGCCCGCGGCGCTGCTGATCCGGTGTCCGGAGTGCATGCCCCGCTCGGCGGCGCGGAGGCGGTCGAGCACCACGGGGACGATCTCGTCGACCGTCACGGTGCGACCGGCTGCGCGGCTGAGGGTCGTCACCCCCGCGTCGCTGATCCCGCACGGCACGATCGCGGCGTAGGCGTCGAGGCTGTTCGTGCAGTTGATCGCGAGGCCGTGGCTCGTCACCCCCTCGGCGACGTGCAGGCCGATCGCGCCGACCTTGGCGTGCGGGGCACCGGCCGGGCCGGCGACCCAGGCGCCGCTGCGTCCCGGGACCCGCTCGGCGAGCACACCCACGGCGGCCGCCGCGTCGACGATGACCTGCTCGAGGTCCCGCACCCAGGCGACGACGTCGAGCGGCTCGGCCAGCCGGACGATCGGGTACGCGACGAGCTGCCCCGGTCCGTGCCAGGTGATCCGTCCGCCGCGGTCGACGTCGACCACGGGGGAGCCGTCCGTCGGCAGGTCGGACGGTTCGGTGCGGCGCCCGGCGGTGTACACGGACGGGTGCTCGCACAGGACGACGGCCCCGGGAGAGCGGCCGGCGACGACGTCGGCGTGGAGGGCCCGCTGCAGCGCGAGTCCCTCGGCGTGGTCCAGCAACCCGGACGGGCGCACGATGTCGAGTTCCGGCATGCGCGCCAGGCTACGACAGTTTCTGTACTCCGTCCAACAATGGCATCGACGGGTTTCCGGAGGTCACGGCACGCGGACGTCCTGCCACGTTGCCGTGCGGAGCGCCTCCTCGTACAGCGCACGAGCCCGTGGCAGGTGGCGTCGTTCGACCGCGAAGACGTGCACCGCGATGCCCGCCCACAGCACCCCGGGGAAGAGCGCGAGCACGACGTCCTGCCAGTCGCTCGCACCGGCCAGTTGCGAGACGGCCGGTGCGAGGAACAGGACGGCCAGGACCGCGGAGAGCCACGCGAACCAGCTGGTCCGGTCGATGAAGTGCGCGAGCCACCGGACCCGCCGTCGGGTGGGGACGCCGACCGGCTCCGGACCCCCTCGAACCCACTCCCGCAGCGCCCGCTGGGTCGCGTACCCGCCGATGGTGGCCCAGGCGACGACGACGAGGACGGTCACGAGCACCCCTGCGCCGATGCCGACGGCCACGACGGTCGACACCGGGATCGCGAACCGTGACGCGAACACGGCGGCGGCGAACCCGCAGAGCAGTGCGACGGCAGCGGCACGGGCCCAGCCGCCGAGGTCGATCTCCCGGAGGTGCATGCGTCGGACAGTAGTCCGGGGCTTGACCTGAAGCGCGGTTGAGGGTGTCGGGTGGGGCCATGCACATCCGCCAGGTCCAGCTCGCCACCCGCTCCCTCGACGACACCGTCCGCTTCTACGAGCGACTCGGGTGCGCCGTGCTCGCCGACGACGACTCGGTCCGGGTCACCGTCGGGTCGTCGCAGCTCGTCTTCCGCGTGCTCGACGGGATGACCGGGGCGCACCACCTCGCGTTCACGATCCCGACCGGGACGTTCGCGGACGCGAAGCGCCGGGTGGCCGAGGTCGCGACGGTGCTCGGGGCGGACGGTGTCGACGAGTTCGAGGGGCCGGCGGGCTGGGACTCGCGGTCGGTGTACTTCGAGGGGCCCGACCGGCAGCTGCTCGAGCTCATCGAGCGACGGGAGCTCCCCGACGGCGACGCCGTGGCGGCCGACGGGCACGCCGCGCCGGCCGACGGGCACGCCGCGCGGGCCGACGGGCACGCCGCGCCGCTCGCCCCGCTGCTCGTGTCGGTCAGTGAGGTCGGCATCGCCGTCCCGGACGTCCCCGGGGCGGTCGAGGCCCTCCGCCAGCACGGACTCGACCCCTACGCCGGCCTGCCGGGGCCCGACTTCGCCCCCGTCGGCGACGTCGACGGGCTGCTCATCGTGGTGTCGCCCGGTCGGCAGTGGTTCCCGACGCTCGACCGAGCCCCGTCGTCGGCTCCGGTGGTGGTCGATCTCGGGCTCGGCACGACGGTGGAACTGGCCGAGGGCGTCCTCCTGCGGTGAACGGGCGAGAGCGTCCGGGCGGGGCCTTGTAGAATCGACGGATCATGGCGCAATTCGGTTCACTCTCCGATCGGCTGACCGAGACCTTCCGCAACCTGCGGAGCAAGGGTCGGCTGACTCCGTCCGACGTCGACGGCACCGTCCGCGAGATCCGGCGGGCGCTCCTCGACGCCGACGTCGCGCTCGAGGTCGTCAAGGCGTTCACCGCAGCCGTCCGCGAGCGGGCCCTCTCCGACGAGGTCAACCGCGCGCTCAACCCGGCGCAGCAGGTCGTCCAGATCGTCAACGAGGAACTCGTCGGCATCCTCGGCGGCCAGCAGCGGCGTCTCGAGTTCGCGAAGCGGCCACCGACGGTCATCATGCTCGCGGGCCTCCAGGGCGCCGGCAAGACCACGCTCGCCGGCAAGCTCGGCAAGTGGCTCAAGAAGGACGGCCACACGCCGATGCTCGTCGCGGCGGACCTCCAGCGTCCGAACGCCGTGCAGCAGCTGCAGGTCGTCGGCGAACAAGCCGGCGTGCACGTCTTCGCGCCGGAGCCCGGCAACGGCGTCGGCGACCCGGTCAAGGTCGCGAAGAACGCCATCAAGGCCGCGGTCGACCAGCAGTACGACACCGTCATCGTGGACACCGCCGGTCGTCTCGGCGTCGACGCCGAGCTCATGAAGCAGGCCGCGAACATCCGCAAGGCCGTCGACCCCGACGAGGTCCTCTTCGTCATCGACGCGATGATCGGTCAGGACGCGGTCAACACCGCCCGCGCCTTCCAGGAAGGCGTCGACTTCACCGGCGTCGTCCTCTCGAAGCTCGACGGCGACGCCCGCGGTGGTGCGGCCCTGTCGGTCGCCAGCGTGACCGGCCGTCCGATCATGTTCGCCTCCACGGGCGAGGGGCTCGACGACTTCGAGCCGTTCCACCCGGACCGCATGGCGAGCCGCATCCTCGACCTCGGCGACATCCTCTCCCTCATCGAGCAGGCGCAGGGTGCCTTCGACGAGGAAGAAGCGCGCAAGGTCGCCGAGAAGATCGCGAGCGACTCGTTCACGCTCAACGACTTCCTCGAGCAGATGCAGCAGCTCCGCAAGGCCGGCTCGATCAAGGGCATGCTCGGCATGCTCCCCGGCGCCAAGGGCATGCGCGAGGCGCTCGACAACTTCGACGAGCGCGAGATCGTCCGCACCGAGGCGATCATCCAGTCGATGACCCCGCAGGAGCGCGAGCTGCCGAAGCTCCTCAACGGCTCCCGCCGCCTCCGCATCGCCAAGGGTGCCGGCTCCACCGTGACCGAGGTCAACGCCCTCGTGAACCGGTTCGAGCAGGCCGCGAAGATGATGAAGACCGTCGCGCGCGGCGGCGTCCCGCAGATGCCCGGCATGGGGCCGATCCCCGGCATGCACGGCGGCAAGAAGCAGCAGCAGGGCGGCAAGAAGAAGTCCAAGGTCGGCAACCCGGCGAAGCGTGCGGCGCTCGCCGCGGGTGCGGCCGCGGCGCCGCAGCAGGCGCCGAAGGGGTCCGGTCTCGGGCTCGGCGGCGGCAAGGGCGGCAAGGCGCCGACCGAGGAAGAGCTCGCGTCGCTGCAGAAGTTCCTGGGTCGCTGACGCGGCTCGCGATCGCAATCAGTTGACGAACGGGAGGCGCGGTGCCGGCTGGCACCGCGCCTCCCGTCCGTCGGTCAGCGCTTGGACCGCTCGAGCCAGGCCCGCAGGTCGGCGTACGTCCCGTCGTCCTCGCCGAAGAGGACGACGTTGCGCGCGGCGTCCAGCCAGGCACCGGTGGACGGGCGCACCTCACCGAGGGCGCCGAGCAGGTCCGCCATGCCGATCAGCCGGACCGACCCGGTCGTGACGCTGTCCATGAGCGCCCGTTCCGCGGCGACCTCGCAGACGTAGGCGATGTCCGCGCCCGAGAACCCCTCGGTGCGCTTCGCGAGCGCTGCGGCGTCGATGCCCTCGACGGGTCGGTCCCGCAGGTGGCCGCGGAAGACCGCCTCGCGCGCGGGGGCGTCCGGCGGCAGCACGAGCACGGTGCGGTCGAGCCGCCCCGGTCGGCGGAGCGCGGGGTCGACGTCCCAGGGCTGGTTCGTCGCCGCCAGGACGAACACGCCCTCGTTCCCGCCGTCGATGCCGTCCAGCTCGGTGAGGAGCTGGTTGACCATCCCGCGGACGTGCGAGCTCCGGGTCTGACTGCGCCGTTGTCCGAGCGCGTCGACCTCGTCGAAGAACACCACGCAGGGCGCCGCAGCCCGGGCGGCGCGGAACACGGCCTCGATGTTGCGTTCGCTCTGGCCGACGTAGGGGTCGAGCACGTCGGTGATCGAGACGCTCATGAACCGTGCGCCGAGTTCGCCCGCGACGGCCCGGGCGATGAATGTCTTGCCACAGCCGGGCGGCCCGTACAGGAGCAGGCCGCCGCGGAGGCTCTTGCCGTAGAGGGTGCGCAGCTCGGGGTTCGCGAGCGGTGCGAGGAACGCCGCGGTCAGGCGCTGCTTCACGGTCTCCATGCCACCGACGTCGGCGAACCGGACACCGGCGCGCTCGACGGAGAACGCCGACGCGGGGTCCGGGTCGGGGCCGTCGTCGTCGACGAACGCCGGTTCGACGATGTGCTCCACCTGCTGCTCGGCGGCCTGCCAGTCGAACCCACTCGCGGGCGGGGGACCGGCGGCGTCCGTCGCGGCGTCGTCCGGTCCGGGCGCGGCGGGGCTTGCCGTCGCGTCGGGTTGCAGTGCCTCGAGCATGAGCGCCCGGGCCGCGGCGTCGTCGGGGGCGACCGCGACCGCTGCCGCCGCTTCGGTCGTGGCCTCGACCCGGCGCCCCGCGTCGAGGAGCAGGCGCCCGAGGTGGACCCGGAGCGTGACGTCCTCCGGAGCGGCCACCACGGCTCGCCGGATCGCGTCGATCAGTGGGTCGTCGTCCATCGGGACTCCTCGTCCGTCGTCGTTCACCACGGGTTCCCCCAGCCGTCGTCGCCGCGGTCGGTCCGTCCCTCGTCGACGTCCTGCCGCCCGGGCGTGGTCTTCGGGAACGCGCGCATCGTGCTCCGGATGCGCACCGAGGCGACGACGACCCCGGCGAACACGAGTCCCTGTGCCACCACGGCTGCGACCGGCGGGAGGAAGAGGCCCACGACCGAGACGGCCGTCGCGGCCCCGAGGACGCCGACGGTCGTCGTCCACCCGGGGACCGCCCGTCGCGCCGCGCGCACGAGGAACCCCGTTCGGGGCCGGGTCTCGGCGGCGAACCGGAGCACGACGACCACCACGAGCGCGAGTCCGATCACCGGCGGGAGCGTCGTGTACCAGCGGCCGGCGTCCGACGGCGCGTCGAGGGAGACCAGGTACTGGAAGCCGGTCATCAGGGCGCCGGCACCGAGTCCGAACCGGATGCGCGCGAGCGGGTTGAGGACACCGACGACGAGGTTCCGTCGCGCGAGCGCGTTCGTGGGGTCCGTCGCGAGGATCCCGGCGAAGGCGAGCGCGGACTCGCCGTCGTGACCCCGCCGGAGTCGCGACACCGCGAAGTTGTGCCGTGCGCCGCGGTCCTCCGGGGCGAGCTCGAGGCCGCGTCGGTAGGCGGCCTGGGCGTCGCGCTGCCGTCCCGCCGCGAGCAGCAGGTCGCCGTGCCTGCGGTGCGCCATCGGTTCGAGCGGCGCCAGCCGGACGGTCTCGTAGCTCGCACGGAGCGCCTCGGGCCGGCGCCGCTCGTCGAGCCAGAGGGCGTCGGCCACCGCGAGGTGTGCGAGCCACGACCCGGGATCGGCCTCGACGGACCGGCGCGCGGCGGCGACGGCTCCGGTCCGGTCGCCCGAGCGGATCAGGGTCGTCGAGAGGATCCGGAGTGCGACGGAGTCGGTGGGGGCGAGGCCGACCGCGCGTCGGGCCTCGTCCTGGGCCTCGTCCGGTCGGTCGAGCGCCAGGAGGGCCAGCGCCCGGACGCGGTGCCCGGCGACCGAAGCGCCCTGGTCCCGTTCGACGACGGCCAGGTCGGCGAGCGCGTCGGCGGGCCGTCCCGCGTCGATCAGCGCGGCCGCGCGCTGGACGGTCGGCCCTGCTCCGCGTTCCGCGGTCCCCCCTGTCACAGGGGAACTGTAGCGGTCGCGCGGACTCCCGCACGTCCCCCAGGACGGGAGGCGCGGTGCCGGCCGGCACCGCGCCTCCAGTCCTTCAGACGGTGACGGTCAGAGCGAGTCGCGCAGCTCGGTGACCAGGTGCCGGACGACGGCGCGGAGGTCTCCGCCGTTCTCCTGCGCGACCTGCAACTGCCGCTGGTAGGAGGCGCCGTCCGCGATCATCGTGTCGAGGTGGTGCAGCTCCTGCTGGCACCCGAGACGGTCCGCCACCGGATCGAGCCGCTGCACGAGGTCGTGTACCTCGTCGGTCACGAGCCGCTCGTCGCCGGCGGCGTTCGTGATGATCTCGGCCTCCATGCCGTAGCGGGCCGCACGCCACTTGTTCTCGCGGACGAACCAGGGCTGCATGGTCGGCAGGGTCTCGCCGGCGTCGAGCCGGTCGGACATCTCGGTGACGAGGCACTGGACGAGCGCGGTCACGGCCCCGACCTCGTGCAGGGTCGAGATGCCGTCGGAGACGCGGTTCTCGAGGGTGCCCCAGCCGGGCGACGGGCGGATGTCCCAGCGGAGGTCCTTGACGCCCTCGATGACGCCGGTGCGGGTGAGGTCGTCGACGACCTCCTCGAAGTTCGCCCACGCGCCGAGTGCCGGCGGCAGGCCACCGGTCGGCAGCTGCTGGAACATCAGCGCGCGGTTCGAGGCGTACCCGGTGTCGGTGCCGGCCCAGAACGGGCTCGAGGCGGTGAAGGCCTGCAGGTGCGGCACGTACGCGAGCATCGCGCCGAGGATCGGCAGCGCCTTGTCGCGGTCGTCGATGCCGACGTGGACATGGACGCCCCAGATGAGCATCTGACGGCCCCACCACCGGGTGCGGTCGATGAGGGTCGTGTAGTGCTCGCTGTCCGGCGTGATCTCCTGCTGGTCCCACACGGCGAAGGGGTGGGTGCCGGCGCACATGACCTGCGCGTCGAGCGGTTCGGCGGCGTCGACGACCTCGCCGATGATGCCGGACAGCTCGCTCGTGGCACCGCTCACCCGCGAGTGGACGCCGGTGACGACCTCGACCGTGTTCGTCAGGAGCTCCTCGGTCACCCGGTCGTGGTCACCGAGCCGCTGCTGCACCGCCTGGATGACGGCGGGGGCACGCGGGGTCAGGTCGCCGGTGTCCCGGTCGACCAGGGGGAGCTCCCACTCGACGCCGATGGTCGACGGGCGGGACTCGGTGAAACGGATGTCCATGCTGTACATCCTGCCCGGCTCCTTGTCGGACACGCACAAGGAACCGCACTCCCGGTCGTGCGGATCCGATTCACAGACGATCCACACCGGGCGTACCGTAGTAACGCTCAACAGGGAAGAGGTAGGCATGCAGCTGGTCGTGCGCGGGACGAACGCACCGCTCGTCGGAGAACTCGACATCCCGGTCTCGAAGTACCACGCGCACCGCGCGCTGGTGCTCGCGTCGCTGGCGAAGGGGACGAGCATCGTCTCCGGCATCAGTGCGACCCGGCAGGTCGAGTGGACCGTGGGCACGCTCCGTGCCCTCGGCGTCGACGTCAAGCGTCGCGGGAACGAGTACCACGTCACCGGCCTCGGCGGTCGGTACGAGGCCACCGACGTCGTCGACCACGGCTCCCGGGGCGCCGACGGGCTCCTCAACATGGGCTCCTCGGGCACCACGCTCTACTTCATGACGGGGCTCGCGTCGCTGGCGGACAAGCCGATGACCCTCTCGGGCATGAAGTACTTCCAGCGCCGCCCGATCAAGGCCCTGCTCACCTCCCTCACCCAGATGGGCATCGAGCTCGAGGCCACGAACGACTGCCCGCCGGTCACCGTGCAGCCGAAGCGTCCGCGCGGCGGCGACGTCCAGATCGCCGGCACCCTGTCGCAGTGGATCTCCGGCCTGCTCCTCGTCGCGCCCTTCGCGGAGGAGGAGACCCGGATCCACATCACCGGCGGACGGCTCAACGAGCAGCCGTACGTCGAGCTGACCGTGCGCATGATGCGCCAGTTCGGCCTCACGGTCGAGGTGTCCGACGACTGGCTCGAGTACCGGATCCCGGCGAACCAGCAGGCCACCCCGCACGACTACGTGATCCCGCCGGACATCGGCTCGGCCGCGTTCGGCATCGCTGCGGCCGGCATCCGCGAGTCGAACGTGCTGCTCCGCGGCATGACGGCGTTCACCACCGCCGAGACCGACCACCCGGAGAGCGAGTTCCTCGACCTCGCCACGGCGATGGGCGTCCCGATGCGGATCGACGACGAGACCGGCTTCGTGCGCATCGAGCACGACGGCTCCCCGCTGCGCCCCCTCGACATCGACTGCCAGCCGATCCCGGACCTGCTGCCGATCCTGTCCACGATGGCGACCTTCGCCGAGGGCACGACCCGGCTCTGGAACGTCGCGCACATCCGCTTGAAGGAGTCCGACCGCGTCGCGGCGATGCTCCAGCTCAACCGACTGGGCGGCCGCGCCGAGCAGGGCGCCGACGAGCTGCGCGTCACCGGCGTCCGTCCGGGTGACCTCCACGGGTCGCCGATGTCCTCGTTCAACGACCACCGCGTGCTCATGTCGCTGGCCGTCGCCGCGTCGAAGGCCGACGGCGTCTCCGCCCTCACCTACCCGCGCGCCTACCGGATCTCCTACCCGACCTTCCTCGAGGCGATGAACTCGGTCGGCCTCGACATGGAGGTCGGCGACGGCGCCGAGGCGCAGATCGCCCGCGACGACCGGATCGACGCCGCCGAAGCCGCTGCGGAGAGCACGGACCTGGGGGATGAGCAGGAGACGGTGACGAGCGCGCTGCCCGAGCTCGCCGGCGTCGACGCCGACCCGCTCGTCCTCAGCGAGAAGGTCCGCGCACTCTCCCAGCAGGACCCGGACGGCCTCGCCGTGATCGAGGTCGGCGGCCCCGAGCCGGTGAACACGACCTGGCGCGAGCTGCAGGACGAGGCCGACAAGGTCTCCGCCCTGCTCCTCGAGCTCGGCGTCCGAACGGGCGAGTCCGTGGCGATGCAGCTGCCGAACTGGCGCGAGTTCGTCTCGATCACCCTCGGTGCGATCCAGATCGGTGCCGTCGCGACGCCGATCATGCCCGTGTTCGGTCCCCGCGAGACCACGATGACGCTGGCCCGGTCCCGCGCCCGCGTGGTCTTCCTGCCGAACGTCTTCCGGAAGCGTCGCCCGGCGCTCGAACTGCTCGAGGTCATCGACGAGGCGAAGGCCCAGAAGCGCCGCCTGTCGGTCGAGCACGTCGTCGTGCTCCGGTCCGAGGCCCGCGGGCAGGCGGACAGCCCGACGAACCAGCCGCCGCTGCCCGCCGACGCCGCCGACCGCGTCGCCGCGAGCGAGTGGAACTGGCGCTACTTCGACACCGCGCTCGACTCGGTCCAGGTGGACGTCGACCAGATCCTGTCCCACGCGCCCGGCCCGGACGACGTCTGCCAGCTGCTCTTCACCTCCGGCACCACCGGCGAGCCGAAGGGTGTGCAGCACCCGCACCGGACGCTCGGCCTGGCGACCGCGATGCACGTCGCGCAGTCCGGCCTGACGAGCGAGGACCGGATCTACATCCCGTCGCCGCTCGCCCACCAGACCGGGTTCCTGTACGGCATGCTCCTGGCCTTCCGGCTCGGCGCACCGCAGGTCATCCAGCCCGTGTGGGACGGCACCGTCGCGCTCGAGCAGGCGTTCGGTGCCGCGAAGGCCACGTTCGTGCAGTGCGCGACGCCGTTCCTGACCGACCTCGTCGACCTCGTCGAGGCCGGGGCCGGACAGCCCGAGTCCCTCCGGATCTTCGTGCCGACGGGCGCCGCGGTGCCCCGTGCCCTGGCCCAGCGTGCCGCGACGGTGCTCGGCACCGCGATCCTCGGCGCGTTCGGCACGAGCGAGACCTGCCTCGGGGCGCTCTCCAGCCCGACCGACGACCCGGCGGACGCCTACGGCCACGACGGTCGCGCGCTGCCCGGCATCCGGATCCGCATCGTCGACGACGAGGGGCACGAGCTGCCGGCGGACACCGAGGGCAACTTCGAGCTGCACTCGCCGACGATGTTCGACGGGTACCTCGACCGGCAGGACCTCACGGACGACGTCTTCACCGAGGACGGCTGGTACAAGACCGGCGACCTCGCGAAGGTCGATGCCAAGGGCTTCCTGTCCATCACCGGCCGCGTCAAGGACGTCATCAACCGCGGTGGTGAGAAGATCCCGGTCGTCGAGATCGAGAACCTGCTCTACCAGCACCCGCTCGTCACCGACGTGGCGATCGTCGCGATGCCGGACGCCCGCCTCGGGGAGCGCGCCTGCGCGTTCGTCGTGCCGGCGGCCGGTGCGGAGCAGCTCGACTTCGCCGCGATGCAGCGCGCGCTCGACAAGGCCGGCGTGAGCAAGTACTACTGGCCTGAGCGTCTCGAGTACATCGCCGAGCTGCCGCGCAACGCGGTCGGCAAGGTCCAGAAGAACGTCCTGCGCGAGCAGGCAGCCGCGCTCGTCGCGACGAAGGAGAACTGACAGATGACGATGGTCATGGAGCCGCAGACCGAGGCCGCCTTCCAGGAGCTCAAGGCCGAGGTGACCGAGTGGGTCCGCGGTCGCGGCGAGGAGTGGGCGGAGGAGATCGAGCGCACCGGCCAGGTCGCGCCCGAGCTGTTCCAGGAGCTCAAGGACAAGGGATGGCTGTCGCTCGCCGCCCCGGCCGAGCTCGGCGGACGGGGCATCCCGTTCTCGCGCTACCTCGAGATCATGGAGATCGTGTCGCGCTCGCACGCGTCGATCCGCATGCTCGTGCACGTCATCAACGGCACCTGGCGCGCCATGCAGCCGTACGCGACGCCGGAGCAGCTCGACGAGGTCGTGAAGCCGAGCGTCGCCGGTGACAAGCTCGTCGCGTTCACGCTGACCGAGGCGACCGCGGGCACGGGTGCCGACATCCGCACGACCGTCCGCCGCGAGGGCGACACCTACGTGATGAACGGCGAGAAGCACCTCATCACGTTCGGCGTGAAGGCCGACTACTGGCTCATCGCCGCGCGCCTCGAGGGCACCACGGGCCAGGACGGCACCGTCGCGTTCCTCATGCCGAACTCCGGCCTGCCCGGCGCCGAGGTGATCGACGACTCCGACACCATGGGCATCCGTGGCACCGACCACGCGATCCTCCGCTTCACCGAGACCCCGATCCCGGCGTCCGCCCGTCTGGGCGAGGAGGGCCAGGGCCTCGAGGTCGCACTCGGCGGCTTCCTGCTGCCGAGCCGCGTGTCCGTCGCGATGAGCGCCGTCGGCCTCGCCGAGCGTGCGAACGAGCTCGCCGTCGAGTACGCGAACAAGCGCGAGACGTTCGGCAAGAAGCTTTCCAGCCGGCAGGCGATCCAGTTCTACGTCGCGGAGAACTACGCCGACATCGCCGCCGCGCGCGCCCTCGTCCTCGAGGCGGCCCGCGCCTACGAAGAGGGCCGTCCGGACGCCGGCACGCTGTCCAGCGCCTCGAAGATGGTCGCCGTCGACATGCTCGCCCGCGTCACCGACAAGGCACTGCAGGTGCACGGCGGCCAGGGCTACTGGAAGCGCAACGCCATCGAGCGCGTCTACCGCGACGCGCGCGCGCAGCGCTTCGAGGAGGGCACCAACGAGATCCAGAAGCTGGTCGTCGGCCGCGCCGTCGTGACCGGCCAGGCCGGGTTCTGACCCGCAACCACTCCATGGCCTGGAGGCGCGGGGCGGGCCCGCACCCCGCCCCCACGCCCCGACCCCCCAAGGAACACATTGGCTGCAACCACTGCTCCCATCGCCCTCATCACGGGTGCCTCCCGCGGCATCGGCCGCCTGCTCGCGCAGAAGCTCGGCCAGCGCGGTGTCACCGTCGTCGTGACGTACAAGGGCAACGCCGACCTGGCCGAGGAGTCGCTCGCCGACGTCAAGGCCGCCGGCGGCGACGGGATCACGGCGCAGGTCGACATCGAGCAGCCCGAGTCGATCGACGCGCTGTTCGACCTGGTCCGCGACACGTACGGGCGTCTGGACTACTTCGTCGCGAACGCCGCCGCGAGCGCCTTCAAGCCCGTCGCGGACCTCAAGCTGCACCACCTCGACCGCAGCTACGCCACGAACGCCCGCTCGTTCGTCCTCGGTGCGCAGCGTGCCGCGCAGCTCATGGACAGGGGCGGACGCATCGTGGTGGTCACCTCGTACGGGTCGCTCCGCGCGTTCCCGACGTACGCCGCGCTCGGTGCCGCGAAGGCCATGAGCGAGTCGTACATGAAGTACATGGCGGTCGAGTTCGGGCCCCGTCAGATCACCGTGAACGCGGTCAACGGCGGGCTCATCGACACCGACTCGCTCGAGTACTTCTACACGAAGGTCCCCGGTCAGGCGCCGATCGACACCGTGTTCGAGAAGCTCCCGCTGCAGCGTCCCGGCACCGCCGACGACATGGCCGACGCGGTGGACTTCCTGCTCTCCGACAAGGCCGGCTACATCACGGGCCAGGTGCTGTCGGTCGACGGCGGCCTGACCGTGATCGCCCCGCCGTTCTGGGCGGACACGACGTCCCCGCTGCGCGACGCGGTCCTGCCGCCGGCCGACGCTGCCGCCGATTCGGCTGCCGACACGGCAGAGTAAGCGCATGAGCACCGTCGCCATGCCCGACCTCGCCGTCGTCTCCTCGCCGTGGACGCTCGGCCCCCTGACCCTGCCGAACCGGGTGGTCATGGGGTCGATGCACACCGGGCTCGAGGTGCACGACGACGGCGGGGCCGGCATGGCGGCGTTCTACCGTGAGCGCGCCGCGGGCGGTGCCGCGTGCATCATCACCGGCGGCATCGCGGTGAGCGACGAGGCCCGTGGCGGCCCGGACTTCGCCGTGTTCGGCGTCGGCGGAGCGGACGAGCGGTTCCGTGCGGCGGTCGACGCCGTGCACGACGCCGGTTCGGTGATCCTCGCGCAGCTCTTCCACGCCGGGCGGTACGCGCTCGCGGCGGGCATGGTCGACCGGCACGGGGAACCCCAGCGCGTGGTGGCGCCGTCCGCGTTGCCGTGGGCGGCTGCCCGTGGCGTGGTGCCGGTCGAGCTGACCGCCGCCGAGATCGAGCGGACCATCGAGGACTTCGCCGACGCCGCCCGGTCCGCGCGGGACATCGGTTTCGACGGCGTCGAGATCATGGCGTCCGAGGGCTACCTCATCAACCAGTTCCAGTCGCCGCTGACGAACCTGCGCGACGACGAGTGGGGCGGGGACGCGGTCCGGCGTCGTCGGTTCACGGTGGCGGTCGTCGACGCCGTCCGCAGGGCGGTACCGGACCTCGCCGTGACGATCCGGTTCTCCGGCGCCGACCTGATGCCCGGCTCGTCGACCGACGACGACGTCGACGCGCTCGTGCACGAGCTGCTGCCCCTCGGCCTCGACGGGATCTCGGTCGGCATCGGCTGGCACGAGTCCCGCACGCCGACCGTGCAGGCAGCGGTGCCGCACGGCGCGTGGCTCGCGTACGCCGCCCGCATCGCCGGCGTCGTCCGCGCTTCGGCGTACCCGGACGTGAAGGTCATCGCGTCGAACCGGATGACGGACCTGCGCGACGGTGAGGCCGTGCTGGCCGACGGGCTCCTCGACGCGGTCGCCCTCGCGCGCCCGTTCCTCGCCGACCCCGCGATCGTGAACCGGTCGCTCGCCGGCGCCTTCGACCTCGTCAACACCTGCATCGGCTGCAACCAGGCCTGCCTCGACCGCTCGATCGTCGGCCAGCCCGTGTCGTGCCTGGTCAACCCGCGCGCCGCCCGCGAGGTCGCCTTCCCCGCTCGCCCGACGACCGACCCGAAGCGCGTCGACGTCGTCGGTGGTGGCCCGGCCGGGCTCGCCGCCGCGGTCGACGCCGCTCGTCGCGGCCACACCGTGACCCTCTGGGAGGCGTCCGACCGGCTGGGCGGACAGTTCGACCTCGCCGCGCTGGTGCCCGGCAAGGAGGACTACGCGGCGACGGTCCGCGCCGCCCGCGCCGAGCTCGAGGACCGCGGCGCGACGATCCACCTCGGTCGGGCCGCCACGGCCGCCGACCTCACCGCGAGCGAGGCCGTCGTGCTCGCCCCCGGTGTCGTGCCCCGGACGATCGACGTCCCCGGTGCCGACCTGCCGCACGTCCGGTCCTACGAGCGGGCGCTCCGCGAGGGCGTCCCCGCCGGGACCGTCGCGATCATCGGCGGCGGTGGGATCGGCGTCGACACGGCGGCGTTCCTCGTCGAGTCGCCCGACGAGGCCCGGCGCGCCACCGAGTTCGGCGTCCGCTGGGACCTCGACGTCGCGGACACCGTCGTGGGGGACGTGCCGCAGCGGCTCCCCGTGGCGACCCGCACGCTCCGACCCGGGGGCGACGTCACCGTCCTCCGTCGCTCGGGCAAGTTCGGGCAGGGCATCGGCATCACCTCCCGCTGGGTGGCGATCGGCCGGCTCCGGGACGCCGGCGTGCACCTGGTCGGCGGCGTGCAGGAGTACCTCCGCATCGAGCCCGGGGTGCTCTGGCTCCGCGACGAGCACGGCGAGGAACGCGGCGTCCCCGCGGACAACGTGGTGGTCTGCGCCGGGCAGGAGCGGGCGCTCGGAACGGGTGCCGAGGCGGGCGCAGGGTCGTCCGACGGACTCGAGCCGCGCCTCCTGGCAGCCGGTGTGCCGTACGCCGTCGTGGGCGGCGCACGCGACGCCCGGAGCGTCGACGCGGTGCGTGCCACGTCCGAAGCGCTCGAAGCGGTTCGGCGACTCGCACCCTGACGGCGCGTCCCGACTCGCTTCTCGCTCGGAAACCTGCAAGAATGAACGGTCGAATCGTGTCCGCTCGACCCTCTATCCAGCGGATCACGGTCTCATCGAGCTTCCACCGTGTGTGCCCCCACGCCCGCGGTCCGGTTCAACCACAACAACACGCAACAGGAGCATTTGTGGCTGTCAAGATCCGTCTCAAGCGTCTCGGTAAGATCCGGGCGCCGTACTACCGCATCGTCGTCGCCGACTCGCGCACCAAGCGCGACGGTCGCGTCATCGAGGAGATCGGTCAGTACCACCCGACCGAGGAGCCCTCGGTCATCAAGATCGAGTCCGAGCGTGCGCTCTACTGGCTCGGCGTCGGCGCGCAGCCGACCGAGCAGGTCGCGGCCCTCCTCAAGCTGACCGGCGACTGGGCCAAGTTCAAGGGCGAGAAGGACACCGAGTCCAAGGTCAAGGTCGCCGAGCCCAAGCAGGCGTTCGTCGTGGACTCCTCCAAGAAGGCTGTCCTCAAGCCGAAGTCGGAGAAGACGGCCCCCGCCGCCGCTCCGGCCGAGTCGGCCGACGAGACCGCAGAGACGACCGAGGCGTAATTCCTTGCTCGAATCCGCGCTGACGCACCTCGTCAAGGGGATCGTCGATCACCCTGACGACGTGCGCGTCGCCAGTTCCACCTCCGCGCGGGGCGAGGTCCTCGAGGTGCGTGTGCACCCCGAGGACCTCGGCCGCGTGATCGGTCGCGCCGGACGGACCGCAAAGGCGCTGCGCACCCTCGTCTCGGCTCTCGCCGACGGCAAGCGGGTGCGTGTCGACGTGGTCGACACCGATTCCTAGGGAGACGACCCAGCTCCGGGTGGGTCGCATCACGAAGGCGCACGGGCTCAAGGGCGGCATCAAGCTCGAGCTCTACACCGACGACCCGGATCGTCGGTTCACGCCCGGAGCCGTGTTCACGCTCCAGGTCCCGGACGACTCGCCCTGGGCCGGCAAGACCATCGCGCTCGACGAGCTCCGCTGGTACAACGGCCACCCGGTCGCCTTCTTCGAGGGCATCGGGGACCGCACCGCAGCCGAGACGCTCGCGCGGGCGATCCTCTGGGTCGAGCAGGACGCCGACGCCGAGACCGGTGAGGACGACGCCTGGTACGACCACCAGCTCGTCGGGCTGACGGTCCTCCGCGACGGCGTCGAGGTCGGTACCGTCGCGCGGGTCGACCACCTGCCGGCGCAGGACCTCCTCGCCATCGACACCCCGTCGCGGGGCGAGGTCCTCGTGCCGTTCGTCTCGGCGATCGTGCCCGCGGTGGACATCGCCGCCGGCACTGTCACCGTGACGCCGCCGACGGGCCTGTTCGAGGACCCCGAGGACACGTCCCGACCCGAGACCGTGACGGACTAGCGCGCGTGCGCATCGACATCGTCACGATCTTCCCGGAGTTCTTCTCCGTGCTGGACGTCTCGCTGCTCGGCAAGGCCCGCTCCGGCGGCCTGCTCGACCTGCACGTGCACGACCTCCGCTCGTGGACGACCGACCGGCACCGCACCGTCGACGACACCCCGTACGGCGGGGGAGCGGGCATGGTCATGAAGCCCGAACCGTGGGCGCTCGCGCTCGAGTCGCTGTTCCGGCCCGACGGCTCGTCGACCCTGGTGGTCCCGACGCCCGCCGGCACGCCGTTCACGCAGTCGATCGCGCGCTCGCTCGCGTCGACGTCGGACCACCTCGTGTTCGCCTGCGGGCGGTACGAGGGGATCGACGCCCGGGTCTTCGAGTGGGCCGCGGCGCACGCCACGGTCGTCGAGCTCTCGTTGGGCGACTACGTGCTGAACGGCGGCGAGGTCGCTGCGATGGCGATGATCGAGGCCGTCGGGCGACTCGTGCCCGGAGTCGTCGGCAACCCTGAGTCCCTCGTCGAGGAGTCCCACGAAGACGGGCTGCTCGAGTACCCCTCGTACACGAAGCCCGCGTCCTGGCGTGGCTTCGACGTGCCGGACGTGCTGCTCAGTGGGCACCACGCCCGCGTCGGTGCGTGGCGGCACGAGCAGCAGGTGGAGCGGACGCGGCGCGTCCGGCCGGATCTGCTGCCGGACGCGTAGCGCGCGGCTGGCGCTGCGGGCGTCTGTCGCTCTCGCGGCACGGACCGCGCCGCACGGCTGTGACCTGTCGCTTCCGCGGCTTCGGCGTCGGCCGCGCACTGCGAGACAGGAGGCGCGGGAGCGGCCCGCACCGCGCCTCCCGGCCCTGATGTGACCACCTGGGCTCGGTGCGCCGCCGGCTGCGGACCGTCAGGCGGTCGCGTCGGCGCGCTGAGCGCGACGCAGGGTGAGGACCTCGGGACCGGCGTCGGTCACGGCGACCGTGTGCTCGACGTGCGCGGCGCGCGAGCCGTCGACGCTCTTGAGCGTCCAGCCGTCGTCGTCCTGGAACAGGTCGGCGGTGCCCTGCATGAGCCACGGCTCGATCGCCACGACCAGCCCCTTCTGGAGCTTGAGACCGCGCCCGGGCCGGCCGTCGTTCGGGACGTGCGGGTCGCCGTGCATCGTCCTGCCGACGCCGTGCCCGCCGAACTGCAGGTTCACGTCGTAGCCGGCGTCCTTCGCGACGCGACCGATCGCGTACGAGACGTCGCCGAGCTTGTTGCCCGTACGGAACTGGGCGATACCCGCGGTGAGCGCGCGCTCGACGGTGTCGATCAGGCGCTGGTCGTCCTCGCGCGGGGTGCCGACCTGCACCGTGACGGCGGAGTCCGCGACCCAGCCGTCGACGCTCGCGGCGAAGTCGAGGCTCACGAGGTCGCCGTCGACGAGCACACGGTCGTACGGCAGGCCGTGGAGCGCCGCGTCGTTGACCGAGGTGCAGAGGTGCTTGCCGAACGGCGACTTGCCGAACGAGGGGTGGTAGTCGACGTAGCAGCTCACCGCGCCGCGGTCGGCGATCATCCGTGCGGCCACCCGGTCGAGGTCGAGCAGGTTCACGCCGACGTCGACGGTGTCGAGCAGTTCGTCGAGGACGTCGGCCACGAACCGACCGGCGGCGCGCAGGCCGTCCAGCTCGGCGGGGGTGCGGAGTTCGATCATGGGACCATCCTCGCGCGTTTTGCGGACGTGGGTTGCTGTGGCAAGATGGGTAGCCGTGCCCTGGCTGGACTCTGCCACGGGGGAGTCGCCGACACCGGGCACACACCTTCACTTACCGAATTCGATCCGCGGCGACCCGTGTGCGTCCGCAGAGAGTGACCCAATCATGAGCCAGCTCCTCGACCACGTCGACGCAGCGTCGCTGCGCACCGACGTCCCGGACTTCCGCCCCGGCGACACCATCAAGGTGCACGTCAACATCATCGAAGGCACGCGCTCGCGTGTCCAGGTGTTCCAGGGCGTCGTCATCGGACGCCAGGGTCACGGCCTCGGCGAGACCTTCAAGGTCCGCAAGGTGAGCTTCCAGGTCGGCGTCGAGCGCTGGTTCCCGGTGCACTCGCCGATCATCGACCACATCGAGATCGTCACCAAGGGTGACGTCCGTCGTGCGAAGCTCTACTACCTCCGCGAACTCCGCGGCAAGGCTGCCCGTCGCAAGATCAAGGAGAAGCGCGACTCCTGATCGCCTTCACAGTGAGCGTCCGCGAGCCGGACGCCGCTGTCGGCCCCTCGTCCATGTACGGTTGTGCATCGACGGGGGGCTTTCCGTTTTTCGTGGACTCCTGCGGTCCGCGACGGGATCCTGTGGTTGAACGAGAGCGGAAATGACGGACACGACTGACGAAACCGGGCGCCGGCCCCGTGTCGAGAAGAAGCGGAACGGTGTCCTCACCTTCCTCCGCGACCTCGTCATCATCTTCATCGCGGCGTTGCTCGTCTCGTTCCTCGTCAAGACCTTCCTGATCCGGTCGTTCTACATCCCGTCGGCGTCGATGGAGAACACGCTGCAGATCAACGACCGGGTGATCGTCAACGAGCTCGTGCCCGACGTGGTGTCCCTGAAGCGCGGCGACGTCGTCGTCTTCAAGGACCCGGGCGGGTGGCTCACCGGGTCCGAGGTGCCGAGCGTGACGCCGACGACCCAGCCGGCGAAGGCCATCGACTGGCTCCTCACCCAGGTCGGCCTCGGCACCGGCGACAGCGACGACCACCTCATCAAGCGCGTCATCGGCCTGCCCGGCGACAAGGTGTCCTGCTGCAACGACCTCGGGCAGATGTCCGTGAACGGCGTGCCGATCAAGGAGCCGTACCTCAAGCTGCCCACGGGGGAGACCCGCGCCTCGGGGACCGACTTCTCGGTGACCGTGCCGAAGGGCACCATCTGGGTGATGGGCGACAACCGCTACGACTCGAAGGACTCGCGGTACAACGGCGACACCCCGTCGAAGGGGTTCGTGCCGCTGTCCGACGTGACCGGCCGTGCCTTCGTCATCTCGTGGCCGTCGAGCCGGTGGACCTGGCTGGACGACCACCCCGAGGTGTTCGCGGGCGTGGAGGAGCGGGAGAAGTGACCGCCGTCCGGCCGTCGCTCCGGCTCGAGAAGAAGCTCCTGGCCGATGGCCGGGTGACCGTCATCGGGATGGACGAGGTCGGTCGCGGCGCGATCGCCGGGCCCGTCGCCGTCGGGGTCGCTGCCGTGATGCTCGACATCGGCCGCGTGCCCCAGGGGCTCGCCGACTCGAAGCTGCTCACCGCCGCTCGTCGCGAGGCCCTCGACCCCGTCGTCCGCCGGTGGACCCGGACCGCGGTGGGGATGGCGTCCGCCTCGGTGGTCGACGAGCAGGGCATCGTGCCGGCGCTCGGGCAGGCCGGTGCGTCGGCGATCGGGGCCCTCGTGGCGGATGGCCTCTCGCTCGACGGGGCCGTGGTCGTGCTCGACGGCTCGTTCGACTGGCTCACCCGTGCCGTCCCCGTGACGCTCCGGCTGCCGTCCGACCCGCTCGAGGTCGTGGTGCGGGTCAAGGCCGACCGGGACTGCGCCTCGGTCGCTGCGGCCTCGGTCGTGGCGAAGGTCGCTCGTGACGCGCTGATGACGGCTGCGCACGACGAGGCGCCGCACTACGCGTGGGCGTCGAACAAGGGGTACGGGTCGACAGCGCACTACGACGCGATCCGGTCGGTGGGGGCGCACGCGCTGCACCGGAAGAGCTGGTTGCACCAGGCGTCGAGCGTGGCGCTGGACGGGTTCGCCGAGTTGGACGCGCTGGCGGGCTGAGCGCGTTCGGTCGCGCGTCGGGCTGCGGGTCGGTCGCGCGTTGTCGTGTGGGTCCGTCGCGCGTTGTGGTGTGGGTCGGTCGCGGTGTGTCGTCGGTGCTCCCGTCGCCGTAGACTGTGGGCGCGATGGATGACGACGAATTCGACGACTACGACCGCGAGGTCGAACTGGCCCTGTACCGCGAGTACCGCGACGTCGTGTCGCAGTTCCGGTACGTGGTCGAGACCGAGCGACGTTTCTACCTGGCCAACGAGGTGGAACTCGCCCGCCGTGACACCGAACACGATTTCTACTTCGAATTGACGATGAACGACGTCTGGGTGTGGGACGTCTACCGTTCCGACCGATTCGTGAAGTCCGTCCGGGTGCTGACGTTCAAGGACGTGAACGTCGAGGAACTCACTTCCCGCGAACTCGAGCTGCCGAAAGAACTCGCGCTCGACGAGTGATCTTCACTTCTTTTCGGCGAATCTGAGAATCGCCGAGACAATTGTGCCGGAATGCATTCCGCCCGCTAATGTGAAGGGGATTTCCCGTCCCCTGCACAAGGAGCACGCCATGGCACAGAAGGTCACCGTTCAACTCGTCGACGATCTCGACGACACGCCCATCACCGCCGGCTCGGGTCGGACCGTCGAATTCGCCTTCGACGGATCGTCGTACGAGATCGACCTGACCGACGACAACGTCGACAAGTTCCGTGAGGCGATCTCCGACTACGTCGCCGCTGCGCGCAAGGTCTCCGGCCGCCGTTCCGGTGGGACTGCTCCGAAGGCGGCGCCGAAGCGCGGCAACTCGGAAGAGCTCGCCAAGATCCGTGAATGGGCGAAGGAGAACGGGTACGAGGTCTCGACCCGCGGGCGTATCTCCACCCAGGTGCAGGAAGCGTACGCAGCCGCACACTGAGTGCCCCTGCTGCAGGACCCCGGACGGCTTCGGCCGACCGGGGTCCTTCCTTGTCCTCCACAAGTCGTCGTCCGCCGGTTCCCGTCCACAAATCGTCGAGGTGCGACTTGATGGCGCTTCGATTCCCGGGATCGTCGTGGCGGAGGCAACGACATGGAACGAACACCGCTGCGGAACAGCAATCTCGGACGATTCGGCGAAGAACAGGCCGCGGAATGGCTCGAACGCCACGGGTTCCGCGTCGTCGAACGCAATTGGCGATGCGCCCGCGGGGAGATCGACATCGTCGCGTGGCAGTCCTGCACGCTGTGCTTCATCGAGGTGAAGACCCGGTCGGGGAACGCGACCGGCCATCCGTTCGAGGCGATCACGGCCTCGAAGGTCACACGACTGCGCCGCCTCGTGCCGGCCTGGTTCGCGGACCATCCCGAGGTGTCGGCGCGGATGATCCGCATCGATGCCGTCGCCGTGCACGTCGACGGTGACCGCGTCGGGGTCGAGCACGTGGCGGGTGTGCTGTGACGACGGACATCGGGCGCGCGTCGGCGATAGCGCTCGTCGGGGTCCAGGGTCGTGTGATCGAGGTCGAGGCACACCTCACGAGCCAGCTGCCCGGCTTCAGCATCATCGGTCTGCCGGACGCGGCCCTGGGCGAAGCGCGTGAGCGGGTCCGGTCGGCCAGCGCCGTCGCCGGCTGTCCGCTCCCGGCGCGGCGGATCACCGTGAACCTCACCCCGGCGTCGATCCCGAAGCGTGGTTCCGGGTTCGACCTCGCCATCGCCATGGCGGTCCTCGGGGCCGAGGGCATCGCGCCGCAGGTCTCCCGCGACGTCGCGTACATCGGCGAGCTCGGACTCGACGGGCGGGTCCGGCCCGTGCCCGGGGTCATCCCGATGGTGATCGCCGCGCGGGACGCCGGCATCCACACGGTCGTCGTGCCGTTCGGCAACGTCGAGGAAGCCCGGATCGTGCCGGGCGTCGAGGTGATCGGCACACCGTCGCTCCGGGCGAGCGCGATCACCGCCGGTGCGCTCCTGCCGCCGATCGAGACCGACCCCGTCCTGCAGCCCGCCGTGGCAGAGGTCCGTCCGGACGTGCACGACCTCGCTGACGTGATCGGCAACGCCGTCGGCGTCCGGGCGGTCATCGCGGCCGCGGCCGGAGGACACCACGTGTTCCTGCTCGGCCCGCCCGGTGCCGGCAAGACGATGCTCGCCGAGCGGCTGCCGGGGCTCCTGCCGGACCTCGACCCCGAGGCGGCGCTCGAGGTCGCGGCCGTCCGCTCCGTCAGCGGGCTCGGCAACCAGTCGTGGAGCGTGCGACCGCCGTGGGAAGCGCCGCACCACTCGTCGTCGGCGATGGCCCTGATCGGCGGGGGCTCGGGGCTCCTCCGCCCCGGGGCCGTGTCGCGGGCCACGCGCGGGGTGCTCTTCCTCGACGAGGCGACCGAGTTCCCCCGAGCGGTCCTCGACGCACTCCGCCAGCCGCTCGAGTCCGGTCGGATCACGATCCACCGCAGCGTCGGCAGTGCTGAGTTCCCCGCACGGTGCCAGGTCGTGCTCGCGGCGAACCCCTGCCCGTGCGGCAACGCGGGGACCCGGGGTGGCCCACTGTGCTCCTGCAGCCCGAGCACGGTGCGGAAGTACCTCGGCCGTCTCTCCGGACCGCTCCTCGACCGGATCGACATCCGCGTGGCGGTGCCCCGGGTGACGACGGGCACGATCCGCTCGGCGGAGGGCACCGCGCCCACCACGGCCGAGGCGGCAGCGCGTGTGGCCGCCGCCCGACGTCGGATGGCCGATCGGCTGCACGGCACCGGCTGGGCCTGCAACGCCGAGGTCACCGGGCCGTGGCTCCGGTCGGAAGGTCGGGCAGAGCCGGGCGCGACGGCACCACTCGACCGGGCACTCGACTTCGGCACGCTGACGATGCGGGGGTGGGACCGGGTCATGCGGTTGGCGTGGACGATGGCCGACCTCGACGACGTCGAGCGTCCGGGCTCCGCCGAGGTCCGGCGCGCGCTGACGCTGCGGAGCGCGCTGTGAACGCGCCGTCCGGCGAGGACACCCTCGCCCGGGTCGTCTGGAGCGTCCTCGCCGAACCGGGCGACGCCGTCGCGGGAGAACTCGCCGCGGCGCTCGGACCGGCCGAGTCCCTCGCGCTGGTCCGTCGTGCGGCCGCGGGCGGCGCGAGCGAACTCCTCGAGCAGGTCGCTGCGGACGCATCGTTCGCCGACGGCCCCGACCGGGTCCGCGCGGCGCTCGAGTCGGCGTTCGACCGGTGGCGACCGCGCCTCGGGGGAGCGGACGACCGCGCCGTCGCGGCCATGGCGTCCGCCACCGCGGTCGGCGCGCGCCTCCTCGTCCCGGGCACGCCTGAGTGGCCGAGCGGGTTGGAGGACCTCGGGCCGCACGCGCCGTTCGTGTTGTGGAGTCGTTCGGAGCTGGACGACCCGGTCGGCGCAGCCGGCTGCCGCGGGGCGCTCGCGATCGTCGGGTGCCGGGCGAACACCGTCGCCGGGGCCGAGGCAACGGCGGAGATCGCCTCCGTCGCGGCGGACGACGGCGTCGAGATCGTGTCCGGCGGCGCGTACGGCATCGACGCCGTGGCCCATCGGGTCGCCGTCGCCGCGGGGACCCCCACGACGGCGGTGCTCGCCGGCGGTGTCGACCAGTTCTACCCGGCGGGCAACCACGACCTGCTGCGCAACGTGCTCGGACGGGGCCGGGTGCTGTCCGAGTCGCCACCGGGGACCCGGCCGACGCGGTGGCGCTTCCTGCACCGCAACCGGCTGATCGCTGCTCTGTCCGGGGCGACGGTGGTCGTCGAGGCCGCTGCTCGGTCGGGGGCGCTCAACACCGCCCACCACGCGCTGCACCTCGGTCGTCCGGTGTTCGCCGTGCCCGGTCCCTTCGCGTCGGCCGCCTCGGTCGGGTGCCACCGGTTGATCGCCGACGGCAACGCGCAGATCGTCGTCCAGCCCCGCGACCCGGTCGCAGCGGCGTCCGCGGTCGTCGTCCACGACGCGCCGCCGGTGGCGGAGGTCCTCGTCCTCGGGACCCGGTCGGATCCGCACGTCACGCGGGCGCTCGACGCACTCGACCGGCGGCCGCTCCCGGTGGAGGAGATCGCCCGTCGCAGCGGGCTCTCCGTCGACGACACGGCGGACGCCCTCGCCCTGGCGCAGCTCGAGGGGCTGGTGGTGGCACTGGCCGAGGGATGGTGCCGTCGATGACGGACGTCGGACCTACGCTGGGCGGGTGACGGAACGCACCGGGGAACGGCTCGCAGTGGCGGTGGACGCGTTCCTCGCGCACGCCCGCCACGGCCGCGGACTCAGCGAGCAGACCGTCCGCGCCTACGCCAACGACCTCGAACAGCTCGTCGCGTTCGCCACCGCCCGCGGAGTCGATCGGCTGTCGGACCTCGGCCTCGAGCTGCTGCGCGACTGGCTGTGGGACGCCGACCACCGGGGCCTGGCTCGGTCCACCATCGCTCGCCGGTCGTCGTCGGTCCGTGCGTTCACCCGGTGGGCGAGCGAGTCCGGGTGGATCGCGTCCGACCCGGGCGTGCGGCTCCGGGCGCCGAAGGGGGCGTCGCACCTCCCGCGCGTGGTGTCGTCCGACCAGGTCCGGACGATGCTCGACGGATTGGCCGCTCGGGCTGCGACCGACGATCCCGGCGCGCTGCGCGACCTCGCGGTCGTGGAACTCCTGTACGCGGCGGGGATCCGGGTGAGCGAACTCGTCGGCATCGACGTGCGGGACCTCGACCGGGGCCGGCTTACCGTCCGGGTGCTCGGCAAGGGCGGGAAGGAGCGCGTCGTGCCGTTCGGGGTGCCCGCACGCGATGCGCTCGAGGCGTGGCTCGACCGTGGTCGCCCGGCGTTGCTCGCCAGCGCGCAGGCGGGCGACGGCCGCGCGGCGGGTGACGGCCGCGCGGTGGGCGACGGCCGCGCGGTGGGTGACGGCCGCGCGGTGGGTGACGGCCGCGCGGTGGGTGACGGCCGCGCGGTGGGTGACGGCCGCGCGGTGGGCGACGGCCGCGCGGTGGGCGACGCTGCCCGGAACGCCGCGCCGGCTGCGGACGCGCTGTTCATCGGAGACCGCGGTGGTCGGCTCGGCGTCCGTGGCGCGTACCGGATCGTCGCTCGGCTCCTGCAGGACCTGCCGGGCGAGGGCCCGAGCGGTCCGCACACCTTCCGGCACACGGCGGCGACGCACCTGCTCGACGGGGGAGCGGACCTCCGTGCCGTGCAGGAGCTGCTCGGGCACGCCAGCCTCGGGACGACCCAGATCTACACGCACGTCTCCTCCGCACGGCTGCGCGAGGTCTACCGCACGGCCCACCCCCGCGCCTGACCGGACTCACCCCGTCCAGGCGGCCTCGGGCAGCAGCACCGGCCACGCCGCCGCGGGCAGGTACGGCGTCGGATCGACGTACCGGTCGTCGAGCCGTGCGCCCAGGTGCAGGCACGGGTCCGCTGCCGGACAGTGACCGACCGACACCGCGCCCACCGCGTCACCCTGCGCCACGGTGTCGCCCGTCGCGACCCTGGGTGCGACGGAGTCCACCGTGCTCCGGAGCCCGCCGCCGTGGTCGATCGTCACGACCCCGCGTCCGGCGACCTGCCCGGCGAACGTCACCGTCCCGTCGTCGACGGCCACCACCGCGGTCTCGAGCGGTGCCGCGACGTCGACCCCGCGGTGGCCCGCTGCGTAGTCGTCCGCCGGGGCCTCCCACGGCCGGCCGACCACCCGGCTGCCGGTCGGCCACACCCACGGTGCCTCCGCCGTCGCAGGCGTCGGGCGGTCACGGGCGACGTCGTTCCGGACCGGCGATGACGTGGCGATGGGTGACCCGGTCGCACGGGAGTCGATCCCGTGCTGCAGTGGGCACAGGAGCAGCAGGAACGCGACGACGACTGGACCCGGGTGACGGAACGACATCCGCCCAGCATCGCGTTGCGTGGCGCCGATCGCGCCGAAGGCGACCCGTCCTGTGGACGGTGACCCGCGCCTCCTGGACCGTGGAGGGGAAGCGGGAGCGATCCGGACGAGCAATGCGACACTCCACCAGCGGTTCGACGCGCGGAATGTCGAAAGACTCGTGGATCCCACCGCCCACCCGCCGCCCGCGCGCCCGGTTGGCCCCCGCGCCCGATCCGGGAGTACAGTCGGGGCCGCTCCGGAACACGCAACGCCGCTCGGACGGCGAACCAGCCGACCGCCGGGGCACCGTGCAGCATCCCGCACGGCGGCGGGAAACCTGGAGCATCGTGTCGAACGCGACAACGCAGCACGGCGAAGACCGTGCCTTCAAGGGGAAGGTCACGCTGTTCGCCATCGCGGCAGCGGTCGGCGGCTTCCTCTTCGGATTCGACTCGTCCGTCATCAACGGTGCGGTCGAGGCAATCAAGGGCGAGTTCGGCCTGTCCGAGGCCGCGAGCGGCTTCGCCGTGGCCTCGGCGCTCATCGGCTGCGCGTTCGGCGCCTACTTCGCCGGCCGCCTCGCGGACCGCTGGGGTCGCACGCGCGTCATGTTCTGGGCCGCCGTCCTGTTCTTCGTGAGCTCGATCGGCAGCGCGTTCGCGTTCGCCACCTGGGACCTCGTGATCTGGCGCCTCGTCGGCGGTCTGGGCATCGGCACCGCGTCGGTCATCGCGCCGGCGTACATCTCCGAGGTCTCGCCGAAGGCCATCCGCGGTCGCCTGGCCTCGTTCCAGCAGCTCGCGATCACGCTCGGTATCTTCGCCGCGCTCCTGTCCGACCAGCTCTTCGCGGTGACCGCCGGCGGCGCCTCGGAGCAGGTGCTCGGCCTCGCCGCGTGGCGCTGGATGTTCCTGGTCGGCGTGATCCCCTCGATCGTGTACGGCGTCCTCGCCATCACGCTCCCCGAATCGCCGCGCTTCCTCCTCGCCAAGGGCAGGACGGACGACGCGCGCGAGGTGATGGGCAAGATCGTGCCGCGCGACACGGTGAACACCAGCCTCGAGGAGATCCAGGACGGCATCAAGAAGGAGGCCAGCGAGAAGAAGGGCTCCATCCGGGGCAACCGCTTCGGGCTCCAGCCGATCGTCTGGGTCGGCATCATCCTCGCGGTGCTGCAGCAGTTCGTCGGCATCAACGTGATCTTCTACTACTCGACGACGCTCTGGCAGGCGGTCGGCTTCAAGGAGGACCAGTCCTTCCTCATCTCGACCATCACCTCGGTCGTGAACGTCGCCGTCACCTTCATCGCGATCTTCACGGTGGACAAGCTCGGCCGGAAGCCGCTGCTCATCGCGGGTTCGACGGGCATGTTCGTGTCGCTGCTCATGGTCGCGATCGCGTTCTCGCAGGCGACGATCGTGAACGGCGAACCGAACCTCCCCGGTGCGTGGGGCGTCATCGCGCTGATCTTCGCGAACCTCTTCGTCGTGTCGTTCGGCGCAACCTGGGGTCCGCTCATGTGGGTCCTGCTCGGTGAGATGTTCCCGAACCGCATCCGTGCGACGGCACTCGGCATCGGGTCCGCGGCGAACTGGATCGCGAACTTCCTCGTCACCATCACGTTCCCCGTCCTGTCCGGCTTCAACCTGACCGTGACCTACGGCATCTACGCGCTGTTCGCCCTGCTCTCCCTCTTCTTCGTCATCGCGAAGATCCCGGAGACCAAGGGCCGCTCCCTCGAGGAGATGGGCATCACGGCCGAGGGCGACACGGTCGACGCCAAGGCCTGACGCGCCAGCGTCACCACCGTCCAGGAGGCGGGGGGGGGGGGGGCCCCCCCCCCCCCCCCCCCGGGGGGC
>Ga0308167_1000791_pt1 | contig 47016 bp, 60 predicted proteins | sample PhyCR1_2_FD_202138 | JGI IMG/M metagenome (GOLD analysis project Ga0308167, IMG submission 202138) | Phyllosphere microbial communities from UC Gill Tract Community Farm, Albany, California, United States - DLSLRC.R1 | ecosystem: Host-associated > Plants > Phyllosphere > Unclassified | place... | reverse complement strand
GCGGGAAATGATTTAGCAGCACTCTCACTGAGAAAATGTCTTAAACAGTACGGTGCGAGAGCAATAAGCGCTTAGATGAGTAATCGCTATAACGATGATCGCGGCAAAGCCTGGATTGTGGTTGCTGCGTGAAGGTGATTTTATGAAGAGTTTTGGGGAAAGAAAGCGGGAAGTAAAAAGCCAACACGATTTTTACATCCGTGTTGGCTATATGTTATGTAATGCGGATTACATATTTTCGATGATCGCGTCACCAAACTCTGAACATTTCAGCAGTTTAGCGCCATCCATCAGGCGTTCGAAATCGTAAGTCACAGTCTTGTTAGCGATAGCGCCTTCAACACCTTTAACAATCAGGTCAGCCGCTTCGAACCACTCCATGTGACGCAGCATTATTTTTGCAAAATGATGTTATGCAATTGATTTAATTGATTAAAAACCAAGAAAACAGTGCGCTACATGTCCTTTGTTAACGAAAATAAATGCTAATAAATCCAATAGGTTGCATTGAGTTTTGGGGAAGACTTTTATCGCAAATCTGTATGATTTTCACTCAATGCAATCTCAGATTGGCAGTGGTAACAGGTTGGTAACAGCTACTATCATTTTACGACTGGCAGGTCTTCAAAGCGGGTTGTGTAAGCTGGTGAAAGCATCTCTCGCTTCATGGCCCATGACCTTTCAATCCCCTGCCCGGCAAAAAATAAATTGGCCTTCCCGCTCTGATTTAGCCCATCTATTACTCGCATCAGAGCTTCGCTATTAGGCTGTGGCCGGTACTCATCAAATAGATTGAGCTGAGACACACCTTGGCTGAAAAAGTCGCCTAACATCACACCTGCTTTCATATAACGGTGTCCGTCTACCCATATGTCATCAAGTGCGTCCATAGCAATACGGATGATGTCGCGAGTATCGTTAGAAGGTGTAAGCAGCTTTCGCGAGGCCTGATTGCCATAAAAGACCTCACCCTCTGCGTGTGGACTGGTTCGGACAAATACTGCTATCTGCCTACAGAACTGCCTTTCATTTCTGAGCTTTTCGGCTGCCCGCTCTGCGAAAGAGCAAACAGCCTGACGCATGTAAATGTATTCAGTGATACGTGAACTGAATGAACGTGAGCACACTATCTGCTGTTTTACTGGTGCAAATTCTTCGAGCTCCAGGCATGTCTCCCCGCGCAACTCTCTTACTGTGCGCTCCAACACCACGTTAAAATGCTTACGGATGATGTAAGTGCTTTGCTCTGACAGATCTTTTGCGGTAATGACGCCCATTGCATTCAGCTTCTTGCTTATGCGACGGCCAACACCCCAGACATCTTCAACCGGCACCAGCGCCATTAGTTTCTTTTGACGATCAATATTCGAAAGGTCTAATACGCCACCTGTCTTTGACCACTTTTTTGCAGCGTGATTTGCCAACTTTGCCAGGGTCTTAGTTGGCGCAATGCCAACACCTACGATGAGATGCGTTTCTTGCTTGATACGCGCCCTAACCCGGCGTCCGAAATCTTCCAGTGGTTCAATGCGGCTCATGCCTTCAAGATTCATAAACGCTTCGTCGATTGAATAAATTTCCACTGCTGGTGCCATACCCTCAAGCGTGGTCATTACCCTGTTTGACATGTCAGCATAGAGCGCATAGTTCGAACTGAAGATATGGACGCCATGCTTTCTGAATTCGTCTTTAAGCTTGAAGTAAGGCGCTCCCATCGGCACCTGCAACTTTTTAGCTTCTGTGGACCGTGCAATGACACATCCATCGTTATTCGATAGCACTACCACTGGTTTGCCGCGTAAGTCAGGACGAAAGATCGTTTCGCAGCTAGCATAGAAGGAGTTCACATCAACCAAGGCGAACATCACATGCCGCCGTTCGGGTTGAACACCTGAAACACGCGCTCATCACCGTCTGTAAGTGAGATATCTCGAAACGTAGTCGTATGTGTCTCTATCCACTTATTCGCAGAGTTAAGGGTGTAATGCCAGTTCATCCGGCCAAGCTCTTTTACAAAGTCGAGGGTACTGATGGTAAATCGGCCTTCGGCATCGCGCTCAATCGCCTGCCTGAAAGCCATCATAATTTCGTAATCGCGTGGCATGATAAATCCTCCTCTGATAAACACTGTATACATGAACAGTAATATCAGCGCGGGCATTTGATCAAGTCGGAACGAGACTCAAAATTGTAAAGTTGCTGAGAATGCTGAATTTTTAGGCTAGATGGTTAAGGTGCAAACAAATTAACTCAAATTCCTCACTCGCATTTTGCAAAGATAGGCGCAGTCTGTACCTGCCCAGTTGCTAGATTTTTTAACCTGATAAAGCCTGCTAAAAGTGAGAATCAAAATTCCTTATTCTTACTAAAATAGCCATCATATTTGTGATTATTCGATCCTTTTAAGGTGACATGAAAGTCAGTACGAGGGCATATCTTCAACATCGTTATGAATTGAATCTAAAAAACTCATAAGGTTTAAAGCTGATGCAATATAGTTTTCCAAAGCAATTGGTGATATTTCCCATAATGCATTATGTACGGCTTTATTCCTTAAATCCCTCATTGAGATAAATAAATTAAATTGCTCTTCTGTAATCAAATTATTTTCTAAAAGAATTTTCATATGAAAAGTTGGAGTGTAGGAACGTCTCTTGAATTCTATATGAGCGCGTTCAAGAGCATGTTTAATTTCTTGATCAATATAGTTCCAAGCCGTTATGATTGCTGTTAGGGGGTCGACTTGCATTAACTGGGCTTGTAGCATTTGATAACGTTTTTGATTTTTATCAGGATGCGGTAGTAATTCTTCTGCTTTGTCAGCAGCCTCAGTGCTTCCAACCTCAAAATCAGCCTGAAACTTGTCATACTTAATTGAACGTAGTGATGTTAATAAAATAAGTATCTTATCTTTACCGAAATATATTATAAAAAAAACAATTGCAGGCCAAGATATCTCGGCGATTAGATTAAGTAATGAGTCAATCAGTTTACTAAAAAAAGTTATCCAATCCATACTTCACCCTTGAAAAACTTAAAATCGCTCTAAGGTCGATGATGCCAATTTTATGATTTGATGCTAGAAGTCAATTGAATTAAGTTCATTTTAAACTTTATTAATTATTTTATAAATTAATTAATTTGGAGTGCTCGGTGCTGGCGAAATTAAACACCACTATCACTCTTCTTCTATTTAATTGGTGCGCAACACTTACATAAGAAGCTTTTTCCTTACAGGGATTAATCTTGTTCTGAACCAAAAAAACTTAACTTAACGCTCCAAGCCTCTATTTACATTACAAATTTTATACTAAGCCAACTCTTAGTGTGACAGTATTGGCTAGAGTTATTTTTTCAAGCCTAAATCAATGCTTAACACATTGTTAATTAATTTGTATAAGTTCTTTCCATTAGGTGACGATATTAGTTTAATTTTACCAGCAGAGTTGCAACCCTCAATTTCTGTTATAATTTCATTGGGGATTTTAGAATCAATGATTAATATTAACTCACTAATTTCATTATTTTCCTTAAAATAGTCAGATATCCATTTAGCTTTAAAACGTTCAGCATTAGACTTTGCTTCAATTCCAATAATTTTATCCCCTTGCGTCACAATAAAATCGACATACTTTCCATGAGATAGTTCAAGGTTTAATTTTTTGTTGGAAGTTATAAAATGACTGAGATGTTTCTTCACTTCAGTCTCAAAGTTCATTTCTGACTCAACAATTTTCTTTATTTCACTTCCTGAAATATCTGATTTCGCGATAAACTTCAGTTCTTTACCATTTTCTGACTTAATTGAGAATTCATTGGCTAACGTATTGAGGGTTTTATCAATGATAATCTTCTTAATAAAAAATGCCAAGGCAGGTATAATTGAACCTATTAGCAACAAACTTGAAAATTCATCCATTAAATTTTTTCCTTAATCCCAGTCATAATTAGACTAACGGTATAAAGCACTCCGCCGATTACCAAATGGCTATTAAACCCAAATATCTTGTCAGTCGGAAACTTAATAGACATATAACAAGACCATGACCAGCAAAAAAGAAAAGCAAGAACAAATACCCATACAACTGGAATGAATTTTGACTCTGCATTTGACATTGCGACCAAGTTTTTATATTCAGGAATGAGGATTACCTTAGGTTTTATCAATGGCATAAGAAAAGATAACGCTGCAGCAGCCAGTGTCGGTCCAGTAAATCCGGCAGAGTCAACATTCAAAATTGTTCTCAGCCCCCATTCGAATAACATCAAGGTGAGCGGAAAACCATAAATTAATAGAGCATACATCTGAAAGCATTCCTTTATCAAAAGTATTTTTACAGATCATTAAAATTTATTGAAGATACACATTATTATCGTTAAGGTAAAACTTTGTGTTAAAATAACTTAAAAATCAACCTAATCAATAGGTTAAAATAAAAACCCATATTAATCTTTGTAGCCTGTAGATGTCATGATTGCTCAGTTTATGAGAAACCACAATAATTGTTACTAAAGAATTTAAAATATTTTCTTTTTTTAGCAGAATTGAAGACATTATCCTAGTAAAATCAAATAATTAACAATGATTAGCAAAGTTAATGCCAGAATTGTTAGCAGCTGGCACAAAGTGAAGTCATAACCAAAATCATGATCCGATTACCTTCGCTGTATCCCTTAAAACTACTTTATTCTTGGGATAGCCTTTAATCTTGTGGTGTAGCGCGGCGACAACATTTCCCTTTTCATTTGCCATGTACTGTCGCGATCTTCCTGGCCCGCGAACCACACTTTTCCTTTTCCTGAGCGGTTAATACTGTCCAGCGCTGCCATTAGAGCGTCTGCATTCGCACGCGGTTGCTGCTCACTGAACATATCAAACTGCGTCATGCCTGACTGGTAAAAGTCACCCAGCATCACCCCTGCTTTGGCATACCGAAAGCCATCACGCCAGATAGTGCTAAGCCCGCGAAGCGCTGATTCAATAATATCCCGCGTATCATTGGTCGGATAGTCGAGGATGCACGATGCAGTATTTGAATATCGCGGCTCATCGCCGTGCCTGCCGGTAGCAACTGACACGCTAATATGGCGGCAGCGCGAACTCTGCTCCCTGAGCTTCTCTGCCGCTCGCGTGGCATACAGCACGATAGCCTGCTGCATGTCTTCCAGTTTTGTTACTCTCTCGCCAAATGATCGTGAATTCAGTATGTGTTGTTTAGGCGGTGGCGCATCCTCAAGTGCAATGCAGGACTCACCGTTTAGCTCACGTGTGATGCGTTCAACGATAACGTCAAAATTTTTCCTTATCATGCTGATGTTGCTGTCTGCAAGTTGCAGGGCCGTTGTTATTCCCAACTGGTTCAGCCGCTTACTAATACGCTGACCAATTCCCCAGATATCGCTGACATCAGTCAGATGCAGGAGTTTTCGCTGCCGGTTTCTGTTAGACAGATCAACTACGCCATTCGTCTTTGACCACTTTTTTGCCGCGTGGTTGGCAAGTTTGGCAAGCGTTTTAGTCGGCCCAAATCCCACGCCAATTATCAGCCCGGTCTCTCTTCGGATACGCTCGCGCATCTGCTGGCCGTATGTCTCAAGAGGCGTCAGGCTGCTAATTCCGGTGACATCAAGAAAACACTCGTCAATAGAGTAAACCTCCTGTCCTGCAGCCATCTCCCCCAAAATCGCCATCATGCGCGCTGACATGTCGCCGTACAGCTCATAGTTGGAGCTGAATACGTGAACGCCGTTCTCACGGAAGTAACGCTCATTTTTAAACAGCGGAGCGGCCATTTTGATGCCCATGCGCTTTGCCTCCGCTGAGCGTGCGATGACGCAGCCATCGTTGTTGGACACAACGACAATTGGTTGCCACGCAGGTCGGGCCTGAATACGGTTTCACAGGATGCGTAAAAATTATTGGCGTCGGCCAGCGCGAACATGACTACTCCCCTGCCGGTCCGTTGAATCCCACCCCGGCCACATCGGTAAGGGCATAAGCGACGACACCCCATACGGGAAGTGCCTGACTCACATCCAGCAGCGTTACCGTCTCGTCTGCGTCCAGCGCCTGCAGAGCAGGAGCAGGATTGAGCAGCAGGCGCCTCAGCGTTAACTCTCCGTCAAACTCAGCAACTATAAGCTGGCCATGCGCTGGTGTCAGCGCCCGATCGATTGCCAGCACGGACCCTTTCACAATCCCGGCACCGGGACAGTCGCTTTCGCTGCGCATAAGATAGGTTGAATAAGGGGAAAGATGAACGAGATCGCCCAGATTAAGGCGCGTTTCAGTGTAGTTCTGGGCGGGGCTCTGAAAGGCCATTGAAATGCTCCATTCTGACAGGCTTTTAAGCCTGAAGAGGTGAATCTGATAAAGCCTGCGTATGCGTCACGTAGACGCATTTGTTATTGCTCATAGTAGTATAATTCGCTACTAGTGTAATGCTTACTCATTACATGAAGCGGACTAAGTACAGACCCGTGTCTGCTATGAAAGATGAAAAAAACTGGTTTAATATCCAGTGGCGGATATTAAACCCTTACCATTTAAAAATCATTGCTTTAAAAAAGCATAAGGAGAAAGCATGCATCCTACATCTTTAATTATTCAATGGTTACACACTCGGTGGAAAAAATGCCTCGAGTTAATAGCTTGGTTAACTATTTTTTTCCTCTTGTATACTAAGCATGAATACCTTAGCTTTACCGTTATGTTTATTATAAGCTTTTTTATGATACGCCCTATATTGCCAAGCACACTTAAAATAGCCAAAAATATATATGTAATCAAGTTTTATAACATTGTTCTATGGTTTATTTCTTACACAATCTCACTTAAAATACTTAGTTATCAAACTGGGGCAGTAGAGGAGCATTTAAAGTTCTCCCCAGCAGTCTTAGCTTTCCCCTTATCACTTATTCTCGTATTTGCAATCATTCTTTTCTTAAGTTTCTTCATGCTTACACTTTTGCAATTTTTATCTCTCAGCTCTATTTTCATGACATCAAACGTTAAAAAGAAAATAACTGAATCTAAATTTTACTTTTTTTCAATGCGCTCTTTTTATATTATACCTATTATTCTTCCCTTTATTCTTTCAGTTGCCTATGCTTCAGGCCCACTTTTCAAAATTGCTTTACTTGCAGATTCTACGTTTGTGTCAGACTGCGGTGAAAAGAAAAAAGATAAAATGTATCTTCGGCTTGATTCTCACTCATGTTTAGTATCTACATTAGATATTAACATTTTCAGCTCAAACCCTGAATTAATAAAAGTAGAGTCAAAATAAGATTTGAGAAGGTTCTTTAAATTTTTTTCTCATATTAACCGGTTTGGCTAGCTTAAATTCATTGTATAAAGAATCATATAGGGACATGTGCTTGATTTTGTAGAAGACTGGATGCCCCGTAGCCGGGGCTTTTCTATTCCTGTAACAGCACCGACAATGCAATACTTACCGCTAAGTCATCATGACGCTCAGAGAGCGTCAGAATCATGTTAGCGATAGTTTCGGGCGTCACATTTTCCGATGTGCTCACAAGCTGCCAGACAGCAGCTCCCATAGCCATACATGCTGCATCGTATGCTTGCTCCTCAAATCCATTTCCCATGGAGTTCCTCCTATTTAGTGAAGCCTCAATGTAACCCATCCAATTGATTTTTTAATGTTCGGAAATCAGATTTGCGGCACGCCTTCCAAATAATTTTTATTGGATGCACTGCATAATAAAAAAACCCGGCATAAGCCGGGCTGGTGTTGGCGAAATCAGATAATAAAGCAAAATGAATAAAGGAAACTAATTATTTTATTTAAACCCAGAATAGTAACTATCCAGATTAAAGCGCACCCCATTAGCATCAGCTTCCATACAGTCTTCCTTTCCATAATACGTTAGCCTCCTCTAACAGCAATAAAATATACTCCCCCTCTTCTCAGTCATAACTGGTTGTACCGATCAATAATGCGATATTGATCGGTGACACAGATCGATTGATCTAAATTGTTGATATTAAATGAATTTAACGACCCCCCCCTTTTACTAGTGGACTGTTTTAGCCACCAGCAGCCACATACATCTCATTTAGGTAGTTTTTTAATGCAGCCTCAGCTTTCTCAGATGTTGCATTGTTCCCATCGAAAGCATATCCAAAACGAAAACGGTAATTCAGCCTCACTCCATCCAATGCCATCGAATAACAGCACACTAACTGTTGAGGATCAGTTTCGGTAATTTCAATAATATCAATAAACTCAAACTCAACATCGTAATAACCTTGTGCATCAGGCATGTCCAACCCACCAATGACTGACTCATCAGGAATAAACTTTGCTGTAAATGTCATTAAACTGGTTTCCACGGATCAGAAGGATTATTAACGGGATACCACATCCCATCATTTGACGCGTACAGCATCTGCATTTTTGGCGTACGTGTCGTATCGATGCAGAAACACATTCCGTAAGTGGTTTTAGTTGGGTCTGGCAGTTCTGCGTATGAGTAACGAGGAAAGCGAATAGCATCATTAAACTCCTGATACTGCATGTATCGCTTTTGACCATTAATAAAAATAGATATCCAGTCCGTTGCAGATACAGATTTCACACTGGAGGAGTCTAAAAGCAAGTCACCCGAATCCAAATCCATGCCGAACCCATTTCCGCCATATGTGCCAGAGTTTATGGCCCAGCGCCTTGGTACAGTCACGTTGTTGGCAATGTCGTCGACATTGGATAATTGCGAGTTAGAAGGCACAAAGTAAAATGGCGAACCAGAATTCATGCGCGGGATACTGTTTGTTTCAATGAAAACTCCGGTTGCCCGCGCATATTGTGCGACCTTCACATAGATGTGTATGGTCTGCCAGCTATGTACAATCCTGATCTCTTTGACGGGCGTGCCACCCTCGCCATGCCAGTGGGCTTCTATTGTGCCGGTAGTAGCTTCGTTAGGTTTTTTCATCTCAACATACAAACGAGCTTCACCGCCGCCGAAATTCGTTGAGCCTGGGCGTGTGACAGGCGTCGCCGTGGTTTCCCAACCGGATGCACCCAAAAAACGCACTATCGCTGTGTGGCCCAGTACAGGCAGTACGATGCGCCCGACATAGAACCATGTCTCAGCATTGTTGGAATTTTTTAAAACTGTGTCTGAGTAAGTAAAATATGCAGCCAAACCAGATCGCATGGATGCACCTGTAGCTGTAATACTGGTGCGACCCTGATCCATTGCGTTTGTTACCGAAGTAGGCAGGCTCTTTCCATTGTCCATGTCCGGCGTATAGCCAGATAAAGTATCATCAAGCGTTGCGCCCTGAGCGTAACGGCAGTTGAATTCAACTGTTTTTGCCCATTTTGTTTTAGCCGGATAGGTGGAGTTCTCCATTATGACGGTATTCAGAATCCACCCACCTTGTGAAATGTCGTAGGTGTACTCGTTATTAGAAAACCAGACGTTGTACATCAGGCTCTGGCCGCAACGAATCAATTGCAGTACATCAACAGTCGTATTGCTTGAGAAGTTGCTGTTTGTAATTTCTATTGCTGTGGAGTGGTTCCAGCCTCCCTTTTCAGTGTTCGACCAGCCTGCCCGTAAAAATCCGCCTGACGCTTTTGAGCAGTAAATCTGATCAAATTTGGTATCAATGGTGTCCTGAACATCAAACACCAGACCACCAGTATCGTTGCAGCGAAACGATTTAACGCGAATGTACTGACCAGCAGGGCAAACGTTTTTATAAAATGGTGTGACAGTATCCTTGCCGATCAAATGCAGACCGCTGATCTCCATCCTGCGCGCATTGACCTGAAAAACGGGAGTGGTTGATGTCTTATCAACAAAATAAACGCGGGTAAGTGGTACAGCACCATATTCAACATCAGGCCCACGGAATCGGAATGTGCCCTGCTCAGCCTCGCCCGAAATGTCGAATGTCGAACTCAGGGCTATATCACCGGCCGGTGTTCGTACCCCAACAGAATTCCCTGACTGCCCCTGCATGCCATAATGCATCCGTTTCACTGCTGGCATATCGTCTGTCACACCATCCATTACCGCGCCGTAGTGCGTCACATTTAACATTTCGGGGGTGCAGTTGCGTTTCCAGCGCTTGCCGCCTTTGGTAACGATGATATACCCGCCATCGTCTGCCGATGTGGTATCGTCCTGCCAGTACACAAACGTCCCGCCACCCCTCCCCGTGCCGATGGTGTATTCACGTACAAAGATACGCTGCCCATCCATCTCGGGTTCGGTTGCGCGCAACGTTATGATATCGGGACATTGACCGATCTGTTTCAGCCCATCATTACCGGCCAGCTCCTGACGCAATGCAGCATCTGCAACGCCCACCAGCTGCGCAGAGTCAATGGCCCAGCTGGTGGAATCATTGCCGGTAGTCGTCCAGGGGATTTCTGTTGCTCCAGTGAGTTTATAGAACTCCCCCTGATAACGAATAATCTGGTTGTACGAATTGATTGTGAGCGGGCCATCCTCATAATCCCCGACCACTTCATAGCCCGAGTTTTGAATAAAATAATTAAACTGATCGGATTGGCTGGTGATCTGGTCGGTAAACTGCTCTGCCTGTCCGCTGAGCTGGGTATTAAATCGGTCAGATTGGCTGCTGAGCTGGTTCTCAAAATCCGCCTCCATTCCGCGTATGGTTTTATGCCTGCCACCGAGACGATCTGTATATTCCCCCGAGGGGGACGTGACGAACTCATCGATTTTACCGGCGTTAAATTTCAGGTCGCGGGGTGATTCGCTGGGTACTGAATTTTTAGTTGGTTGGGTAGCCATATTCATTCCATAAAAAAAGCCAGCACGTGGCTGGCTCCGTGATGGGATTATTTGATCAGGGGTAAATCAGGTCGCTGTACTCTGCGAGGCTAAGAGCGGTATTGCCATCACTGCCAGGCTGCTTTTCAGTGATTATCCAGCGCGTGGCGTCGAGTTCCTCAGTCGTGGCAATCACGTATCTCGATGGGGATTGCACCTGATGCCCGTCATAAATGTTCAGGTCGATAGCCGGGATGGCGGCAGTAAACCCAAAGTCGGTATCACTGCGCGGTGTGGCCGGGTAACGGGCGGTCGTGTTTCCCATGCTGTCGGTAATCATGACGAACATTGAGCCAGTGAATGTGATCCGCTCATTCGTTTCGAAATCGTTACCCGAGCGATGAACGATATAGCCCGCCTGATGATTTGTATCGTAGGTGTCCGGCACCTGGACCATATCCCCTACGTTGCACCACTCGCCATCCGCCAGCGCTGTGATAGCCATGTTCATGCGCGAGTAAATCAGGCGGCGGCACTCTTTCTGCGCGCGGTAGTCGGCCTGAAAATCATCGCGGACATACATCATCTCGAATTTTTTCGCTTTAGCTGGCGTTCCGGGTTCGATCTGATTGTTGCGCACGCGGTAGCGGATGAACGCCTGTTTGTTAGTGGTTGGGTTGCGGTACTGCACCTCAACGCCGTCATACCCTCCCGGCAGCGTCATTTCATAGCTCAGTGAATAACCCGCGTCAGTGGTATTGGACCGGTTAAAAACGGTTGCTGGCGTACTCCGCTTCTTGTCCAGGGTGAACGACAATATCCCGTCATCCCAGAACACACTGACCCCGGCTGCATCACAAATCGTCTCCATCCTCTGACCGAGGGAAACATCCTCATCGTCAAAGGTGTAGTCAAAATATGATAGGCGCGAATCAATGGCGTCTAGTTCAGCCTGAATCAGGTACAGACCATGGATATCAATGGTGTTCTCAGCCTGCCCACCAACCACCAGCCAGTTATGCAGCGCAATATCTGAGAATTTACGGGATGCCCGCAGCCTGTAATCAACAGACTGCGTGGTCATGTTGTAGCTGATTACATGGCGATTAATCAGAGCGTTATATTTCCGGTCGCGGGCGCTGGTGGCATTTTTTGTCTGACGCACAGTGACCCTGACCAGCGTGTCGTTCGGGTAACTCACATTATTACGGATATTGACACCGTGGATCGCCTCCACTTTCAGTCGGCTCTTGTCACCGCTGTTATCAGTCCTCTGAAAACTCACCGAGTAGCGTCCATGCCCTCCTATAGGGATGATTTTGTCGGTGCGGTAAAACGTCTCTGAGGATGACTGGTGCGGTGTTGTCTGCCGGTAGGTGAACGTCTCAGATGTGCCAAGAATCTGAGCATTGTTTGCATCCACCTTCCAAATCGTCAGCCGCCAGTTGGTCTCTGATTTGCCACCCAGTGCGGACTGTGTATGAATCCACAATTGCGATGATTCAACCGGCGAGAAAAACGGTCCTATCACCAGCGCCTGATTATCATTGAGAACAAATTTGGAGGTGTTGATAGTGGCCGTTGAAATGTATGAAACATTAGAGCCCTCAATCTCATTCATCACGAAGTTGTAATAATAAACCGGCTCCGTCTCTGGCCCCTCGCTCGTCTCGTCTGCAGATATCAGGTTTCCGGAGAGAGTAAAATCCTGCGTTACGTTCCCCCTGGCTGTGGGGTACGTCGCGCTGATCGTAAACTCCACGGCATGGGGCAAAGCCAGCCCCATAAAGTAATCAAAAGTCGCCTCCTTGACGATTTTCATCAGAATCTGTCCACCAGCATAGCTCCCGCTGATTACGCTGGTGGCTGATGCAGTCTCAATCGGAAAATCGTCAGATTCGTTTTTACCCGGCACATCCTGACCATCCACATCATCAAACTGATAGCCCTCCTGGACAGTATTGATGATGTCGCCGGGGTTGTAGATGGTGAATGACGCCCCGGCCATCGATCCCAGATTCGATTCAGAGAATCGCACGGAGCTGACCGTATACCTGCCGAGACCAAAATTCATAAACTCAGTCAGATATTTCAGGTTGTCTGAGTACTCAAAAAGAGACTCCTGAATGAGGTCAGGAAACGCTCGAATGAGCCCAAAATTGTCAGGTTTGGCTTCGCCGTTGCGCGCCAGGTTTGTCTGCCCCTTGAGGCTATTATTGGAAGAGGTTTTCGTCTGACCAGCATTGCCAATGCCTGGCATTTTTATCAGACTAGCCAACACCTTTTTAGTAAATTTGATGGGGTTGAAATGTTCGAAGGGGTTTAAAAGTGTTTTGGCGAGACCGCCTGAACGTGGCTGATCAAAAATGGTGATCTGGTCGTTATCCTCCAGTGCAAAACCAATCTCATCATCGTCACCAAGCTCAACCCCATTCCGGTTTATCCGCACGTCTCGGTGCAGCTCCTGTTGTTCCAGCCACTCATTGAAAACCTGCCCGACCTCTACATAGACGCGTTCTTTAGGCAGCCCCGGTACGCGCTGAATCTGAATGACCGGCATACGTCTTAAACTCCACTCTGGTAAAAAGTTTCTTAATCGTGCGGATGCTATCGGCTCTGACATGCCCGCACTCGCCCCGGCTATGCAGAGCCATGCCGTCAACCATCAGGCCAACATGAACGGGCTGAGCGCCGTAGTAGGCAATGAATATGCCGCCATCCCGGAAAATCTCCGCGTCATCCCAGAAAATCACCTCCTCCTCAAAACAGGTCATAAAGTCCCGCCCTGATTCATAATCCTCAGTGTGATGAATCTCGATACCCAGCACATGCCGGTAGTACAGAACTACCAGCCCCCAGCAGTCCATAGCCTCAAATGTGCAGGCGCGATCTGCCCACGGCAAACCTGTGACCCTCTCAATGAATTCTGATTTATGCATTCTGTAGTCCTGGGAATTCCTCTGGGGTATAGAGCTGGGAGATGTTGTTATTCAGTGGGTTTTTTAGCGTCAGGCTGACAGTAACGTCTGATGCGTCCATGCTCACGTCGCTCACGTATAGCGTCCAAGGTTTGAGCGGCGTGTTCATGTCGGAGGCATCAAAACGCATGTAGGTTGCTGAGATGGGTGTGATCCGGCCTGTACCCCGCCACAATTTGAGCTGTTGCTTAAAATCCTGAGCCATGCGAGCGAATTTGAGCGTGCTGTTGATTACCGGTGTGCTGCTTTGCTGGCTCTCAGTAATCTCCATCCTGCAGGGCGTATAAACCACACCTGCAAAAGTTTTGGGGAATATCTGCTTATCCACCAGCCGGATGTAGCCAAACGCCGGGTTATAAAAAGTTATGGTGTCGTAAAGAATCCTGCTGGGACGACGGCTTTTGTATTCGCGGAAAGTCGGCATTATTCCACCTTTGGTAGTGACTCTTTATCCCGGCCATCGGGATAGCCAGTAACGATAATGTCCAGCCAGCTCGCCCATGGCGGCGGAAACTCGATCAGATAGTCATCGAACTCGTCATCAGAGTTTTTCAGCTCTCTGGCAACAACGTTTCCGGTCCAGGTAAAAGTTGATCCTTTCTGGTTCCATGTCGGAAATGCTGTGAAATGCAGCTCCTGAACCTCAGTACCCGTATCCCCCGTACCGGTCGAAACGCGCATGTTGAACCACTGATTACAGTTATCCAGATAATGAGGGCTGCGTAACCACTGAGTGAACGCCCTGTGCTGGGCAGCGGTGAATACCCATGTCAGGTTGAACGACGTTTTCAGATCGTCTGTTAATTTCTGGAAAATGGGCGCGCCAACCTGTGGCTGGTCCGTGCGAAACCCTGTATCGCTGGTGGGGTTTTTATTGGATTTCTGAGCCAGTGGGAGCCACTCGGGATAATCAATTGCCATATCATTCCTCAGCAAACAAAAAACCCGCCGTAGCGGGTCTGTTAAACAATCTCATTGGTGCAGGTGGGTAGTTGATGAGTCTGTGATGGTTATTCCCTCGCCCTCCTCTGCGTCTGCAGATTGCTGGTAATTGAGGCACTCATTGGCCCACCCTGATCCATATCCATAATGAACGCCTGAACGGTCAGCGTGTTGCCGCTCTGTGTGGCCTGCGCATCATAGGTGTGTGAGCCAGAGGTGTAATCATTGAACTCAATGGAGACCTGAATTTGCCCGCTGCTGCCAGAGTTCAGGTCTTTATTGCTGATCACCTTGCCGTTATCGCCGGGGATCATGAACTGCTTGCCACTGCTGGCCTGATAGATTTCAGGCATGCCGCCTTCACCTACCTGATACATAGAGCCCGCTGACACCGGCCCGCCGTTTTTGCGTTTGCCTGATAATGTTTGTGACAACGCAAACGCGCCAACCAATGCCGCCCCGCCGATGATTGCTGCCGCACCAAATGAACCCACAGATGCCACCAGCGCGGCTGGCAGCCATGCTGCCATGGTTGTTCCTGCAGCGGTGGTGCTCGCTGCTGTTGTAGTGGCTGTTGCTGCAACTGATGACGCGGCTACAGCCTGTTGCATGGCTATCTGTTGCGCTCCGCCTGTGACGGCAGATTTAACCCACTCGACACCCATTTGCACAAAGCCATTTACCAGGCTGTTGAGCGCGTTGCTGGCGAGGGATGACATGGCCTCCTGTGCAGACATTGAGCCGGTAATCACACCAGTGAGAGCATTAGAGGCATTGCCTGCCAACGATTCAAACGAGGCCGCCAATAACTGATTGGCAGCATTCTGGTTACTCCATATCTCCCACTGTGCCGCGATACGCGCCTGCTCAAACGTTGTATTGGCTGCATTTCTCAAAGCCAGAGCTTGATCCTGAGTAAGTGTTTTATCTGCCTCAAACTGCTGGATTAATGCCAGTTTCTGGGCGTTCTCGTTTGCCAGTTGCTGAACCGGATCAACTGTACCGGCAGCAGACTGCTGTGGCGTTACTACCTGGTCAGCCCTAATTTTGGCGAGATTAACCTGGTGCTCCTGCTCAAGACGCTCTGAGAATGCGTTGAATTGCGCCTGGCTAATTTTTTTGGCGGATAAGGCCGTCTGCAGGTCAGCCACATCCTGTTTATAGCTGGCATTCTCTTTAGCCTCGGGCAGGAGTTTTTCGGCTGCTGCCTGAGCGCGGATAGCGTTGCTGGCGTCCCATTTGGCAGCGGCATACTCCCCGGCCTGTTTAATATCCGCCTGAGTGGCAGCGCTGCCGAGGGACTGCTGAGCAGCCAGAATCGCCTGTTCGCGACTGAGTTGACGGGTTGAATCAGCCACCAGCTCCGATTGCTGCTTCAGGTTAGCCAGTTTCTGGGCTATAGATTGTGCCTGAGTCTCTGCCTTCTTACCTGCTGACACTCCTTCACGGGTTTCTTTATTTCGGGCCTTCTCAGCGAGCTGCAGATCGTACTGAGCACCGGCTAGCTGACCTGCAGCGTTGATCTGATTCTGATTCCCCCCTTTTTCGGTCGCCTCCATTCGCGCCTTAGTGACCGCACGAAGACGCTTATCTGTAATGGCCAGAAGTGTATTTTCATCCTCCAACGCTTTGTTATAGGCGTCGGCTTTTTCACTGCGCGGTATCTGCAGACTGGTGGAATTGAATTTTTCCTTTGCCCGGCTGGCGAAATCAATCGCGGTTCCGAGCTGATTCATCAGGCCAGAGGTTACGCTGGCTTCATGCCCATCACGCTTGAGCAGGTCGATACCCTGTACAAACGTCCCGTTCATCTGTGCACGCAGCATGCCTGTTTTGTTGACCGTCTGGCTCAGTTTGTTCTGTGCGGTTTCATTGGCGGCGAGTAGTTGAGTGTGCTCACTCTGGGCGTCTGTTAGCTCTGAGAGGGTCATCCTGTATAAAAGACTGCCCTCCTGCAAATAGCTCAGAGTGCGACGCAGACGGGCCTGCTGCAGCTCATTAGCCTCCAGTGTTGCCTGATTGTCCTTGATAGCATCAGCCTGGGCTTTAATAGACCGGGTGGCATTATCAATCTGAGCGGCGAGCTGCACCTGACTCATATTTTTCATTTTGGCAATGACGCCATCTAACTTGTCAGCAAAATCGATGCTTTCCTGCCGCGCCTGCTGCATCTTCTGATAAAAATAGAAAATCCCGGCAGCCGCTATCATTGCCACACCAGCGGGGCCACCAATCAGGGCAAGCGCCCCTCTGGCGAGCCCGCCAATAGTCGTGGTTGCCGCCACTGCGGCAGCCGCTGCCGTTCTGGTTGCTGCTGCCTCAGCAATCTGAGCCTCTGCATAGGTGGCAGAACGCTGGATGGCCACAGATTTAATGGCGATCAGGTTTTCAAGTGCGAACGCTTCCGCCGCCGATCCTCTGGCGACGTTGTACTCAGCTTGAGCCAGGGCAAGGTTTGACAGCGCCTGTTCTTTATCCAGGCTGGCCTTGAGCGCGGTCACGCGAGCGGCGTTAGCGGTTGCTGCAGTGGATTGAGCAGTGGCGGTAGCCTGCGCCTTAGCCGCCAGTGTGTCATCGATGCGCGCTTTCGTTGCCAGCGCCAGTGCGCCGGTAAAACGCGCACCAAATATCACAGCGGCCACACCAATCGCATTGGCCACCAGATCAAGATTCTGACTGAGTGAAATCACCGCATCATTAAACACGCGAATAGAGGTGGAGATGGTAGTGCTTTCACCGACAAATTTGGTGATGTTGTTGCTGGCTACAGTGAACGCCTGGCCCATTGTCAGTGCTGTATTGGCAAACTCTTTAGCAATCGCATCACTCTGTTTGAGCAGGCCATTAACCACCACTTCGGTCGTCAGCTTGCCCTCTGCAGCCATGTTGCGGAGCTGGCCGATGGTAACGCCCAGAGAATCAGCCAGCGCCATAGCGAGGCGGCTACCGTTCTCCGAGATGGAGTTAAACTCCTCCCCGCGCAGAACGCCTGACGCCAGCGCCTGAGACAGTTGCGTCATGGTGGAGCTGGCCTCCTCCGTGGTTGCGCCAGAAACCGCCAGGCCTTTGTTTATCGTCGAGGTGAGCGTGATCAGGTCTTTGGTACTCGTCCCCGCGCTGCGTGTTGAGCGTTCAAGCCGACCATAGAGTGTTGATGTAGCCTCCAGTTCGGAACGTGTATCCTGCGAAATATCGAATACGCGCTGAGTAACATCGGCCAGGGATTCACTGGCACGGACGGAGTTAACCAGTTTGTTATTAACCGTCACCCACTCATTGCCGTACTGCGCAATCTGCTGCACCGAAATAGCCGCCATTACACTACTGGCTACGGCGCTCAGGCGTGACATAGTGCGCTGCAACGTTGCCACTGAGCGCTCTGCACGGGTCACAGAAGTATCAAGACGCCCGACAGTCCCACTCATACCACTGAGGGCAGCATCAACCTCACGGCGGGCCACCAGCAGGCGGGCGGTGTCCATGTCCACCTCGTAGACGATGCTGCCAGCGTTTACTGAACCTGCCATGCACTATTCTCCAGGCATAAAATAACCCCGCCTGAGCGAGGTGTGTGATTTGGATGTTTACGATCAGGCAGCTTTAGCACGGCGCTTCTCGCGACTAGCAAAATAATCATCTGCGGCCTGGTCGTACTCTTCTCTTGTGTACCCCTTCTGAGCGGGGTATTTAGCAGCCAGCATCAGCTGAAATTCTGTCATCGTTAGCTGCTGAGCCTCTTCCCGGCTGATGCCAAAATGGGTACGGGCAGCACTGATATACTCAAACGCGTTAAATTCAGTTGTAGCCGCGCCGCTCTCATTCCGCTGCAACTGGCGCACTTTGGCTTTTCCAATAATGCCGTGCGTGATAAGAGATTGAGCGATCAGGACCATATCGAAATCATCCATCAACCCCATGCGGCGCTTGAACGACCTCCCTTTTGCCTTTGCCGGTCTGTACTCACCAATCAGCGGAGACAGATCATCACTATTGCACGCCTCCAGCACGGTTATTGCAGCCACCAGCGCGCGTTTACCGTAGGTACTGGTGCGGATGTGATCAATCAGCCACAGAGGGATGCGCCCATATGCCGACAGCGCACGCTCTGTCAGTGGGGTAATTTCGTCGCTGTGCAGGTCAGCGAATACCTGAACGATTTCCTGTGGCTCACCAATGCGCATCATGTTGATGAACGAGGGGCGAAACAGATAATCGGCGTCAGGCGTGCTAATCAGGCACTCGCCGATCTCTTTCATTGGGACCATGGCTTTTCTCCTCAGTAATCATTGTGTGGGCCTCACAGGAGACCCAGGGAATGTTCACTACACGGTCACGGTTACAGCGAAAACGGCTGTGAATGATCCATCAGTAGTGGTTACGGTGATGTTTGCGGTGCCTGCCGTCGCTCCAGATGGGGCGCTGACCGTCACCGTGGAGCCCTTGATGGTTGCAGTAGCACGCGCTGGTACAGATGAGGCGACGGTAAACGTTGTATCTGACGCATCAACTGGCGCAACGTTTACGGTGAAGCTGGTGGATGCCCCTGCGGCAATACTGGCGCTGGTGGGTGTGACTGTCACGCCGGTTACGGCTTCGTCTTCGCCATCAGGCTCAATTGCGAAGGTCGTCCCTTCGTTCAGTTTCAGCTCAAGACTGTAAGTAACGATCTCTTTAACACCACCGCCGTCACTGAGGCCAGATGCCACCATGTAACCGATGTGATAGTAGTTACCCCAATGGAAACGCATCCAGACCGTTGGATTGTGGCGCGCCTTAACTTCATCAACGAAATATTTGGTGAATTGCTGAATGCCAAACTCATCAGAACGATCGTTAACGCGAACCTCGCCCTCAATCGAGTAGGTTGGGTCCAGGCTGGCAATCATGGTTGAGGTAAACCCGCCATCATCTGCGTCTGACGTCAGTGATTCGGGGCTCATATCCCATGTTGCCGATGTCGGTAGTCCGAGTAATTTCCACTCTGCCTCGCCCGGTCGAGCATCCGGGCAACCATAGGCCAGTTCCAGCGTTTTAGCGCGGCCAATCAGGCGGTCAAAAGTGCTTTTGCAACCGTTCATATAATTCCTCATTTCATAAAAAAAGGCCGCCTGAGCGACCTGTGATTTCAAAAAGTTTTTTTATTCGCCGTAGAGGCAGGAAAACATCAGGCGGTAAACCAGACGCCCCTCTGTGGTCGGGATTGGTGCGGGTATTCCGCCCATATTGGTTATCTGTCCCAAACAGGGGTTGCCTGTCGGATTCGATTTGACGTGCTCGATAATGTCCTGCACGGCAGCGTCTGCCCGACCATTGCCCCCTTTAGCGCCAACCACATCGACCATCACATAATATTCAGCGCTGATAACAGCATCGATTGGCGTGCCACCAGCCGGACGGAAAACCATGAACGCCTCGCCCTGATTGCCGGTGTCATTCCACATCAGCAGCTGAGTGGTAAACCCTGTGGCCAGTCCCGCAGCAACAAAATGGTTACGCACGCGGGTGTGCATTGGAGGATTCATAGCGACATTTCCCGTTGCACGACGCGATCAATCTGGTCTCGACTCTCCTCAAACCCTTTAGTCAGAAACTCTTTCTCTGCCGTAGAGCGGCGGAACTGCTGCCGGATTGCCGGATCGTGAACATAGGCCGCATAGCTGGCGGTGTAGCCCACGCGACCGGTGATGCGGGTGCCATTAACCACGATTTCGCGAAACTGACTGTTCAGCAGGTATGAGGTATCGATTGGCGTATAGATGGACGCCTGCGCCGCCCCGACAATCATCGCGCCGGTCAGCGCCCGAACTATGCGCCGATCCTGAATGTTATCGATAATGCGATTAACGTTGCGCCTGACTTCCTTAATCCCCCTGACTTTAACACCCACATTAACCTCCTGTAATAATCGCCCAGTCATCGACAAGGCGATCAACCGTGTCCTCAAAGCGGACGGACTGCATCACCTCATCAGCACCAGCCTTCAGCGGGTTTGGCTCATCTGAAACGCCAATCAGGATGTAATCGCCCGTATCGGCGTCAGCAAACTCAGTCCAGATCGTGTTTTTAACCACCAGCTCCGAACCGAGATTACCGATCCGCCTACTTAATCCACCCTGATAGCCGCAGTCGATGACTACAGGCTCAGCAAATCCCAGCGGGTCGCCATATTCGTCCTGTCCCGCCAGCCGCTTCCAAAACGTCGCCTTGCCGGTGTAAGACCATCGACCAATCTCAGACATGGTTATTCCCTCCAGCTGATTACAGCGGGTTTTTGTGCAGCTATGCGCGGGCAGTTAATGCGCCACTCGCCAACCTCATTAACGTATCCAGTGGTCTGAGCGCCGCTATCCGTTTTCACCCAGACGCGCCTGAACGGTTTGGGTGGACGTGCAGCTGGCTGCCAGCTCATCGAGTGCCACCCGACATGCACCCGCCTTTACCAATCCAGATGCCTGCAAATGCCTGCTGGGTCGGATCGGCAGGTATCAAATCCGTGGCACACCCGTTTTTGTCGAGACCCCGTAAAAGCGCCAGCGATCCTTTCCATCGGTCCGAGAACGACTGATAGCGGAATGATCGTGACGCGCCGGACGGCGCTGACTGCGAGCTGATGTATTTATCTCCCTGCCCCAGCCCCATTAGCCCTAACAGATACATCTGGATCAGCAGTGCGGTCGCTGGTAGATAGTTGGCATCCAGACACTCCTGAATACTGTTTGCCTGCTCCACTAGCGCCTCAAGGATAAATTCAGGCAACGTAATGCCCTGGCTGGTCAGATACTCCTTTGCCTGTGCCGTAGTAATCATGCACACCTCTGCAAAAAGCCCTCCGCAGAGGGCATAAAAAAACCGCCTGAGCGGCGGCTGTTATTCAGTGGGGAAAAGCTTTTCCAGCTCGCCATCCGGCAATAGTTCTGCCAGCCTGTCAGCTCCGAGATTACCTTTATACGCAATACCAAGCTCATCAAGCCGGGCAGTAATGATGGCTTTGCGCGCCTTGTTATCGGTATTGGCTTCCGGCGTGGCCGGGACCAGTTCAGCCAGCATCGCCCCAGACATTCTGCGGACATGGGATTTTAATGCCGGGTGAACATCTTCCAGCACGACCACATCACCCACTGACACACCGTACCAGGCTTTAACTACTTCATATTTCTCAGCCATATTGCCCCCTTATGCCACCAGCTCTGCGCCATAAACCACGCCACCCAGACCATCACCATCACGCTTAACAGAGATACCTTCCGCAGACATGATCTGGTTGTTGTAGTTGCTCTGTGGCATCAGGCGAGGCAGAGGAACGATACCCACGGCCATGCCCACCAATGGGGTGATAACGTCCTGACGACGCTCGTAGGCCAGAAATTCATTACCGGTCAAGGCGTAGGATTGCTGGATAGATTCGGCTGGGATGAATTTGCCAATGGCATCCAGCACCGTGCCCCCCATCAGCGCATTGGTGCCGCTGTTGATGTCGATAAGATACGGCTTGGAAAGGTTTGCCATAATCTCTGAGCTGAGCCACAACTTGCTGTAACGCGTGACCTTGTTACGACGGGCATTGATGCCAAATGCACCTGTCGGGCCAAAGAAGTGCAGCGCCTCCGCAGGCGTACAGGTGGTGAGATCGATGTTTGCACCACCAGCACCGGCACCCAGGTTAATTTTGGTAGTGTTGCGGTGGTTCTTCATTCCCTGCGCCTTATAGCCATCAACCGAGATTGATGGGTCGCCGTTCAGGTAGAAGTTGACGCGGCGTTTATGGAATTTGCGCAGTTTGGCGGCCTGAGAATCCAGCATCAGATCAATGCCCACAGTATTCAGGCCAGCAGCATGTCGCCAATTGACGCCATAACCGGCAGTAAACACAGGGATCGGGTCACCATCGCTATCGTAATCTGTATGGTCGAACGAGTACGGAGCCTGACCATCGATGCTGACTGACACGTCATCAGCAATATCGCCGGTAACGTTATACAATTTTGCCGTTTTGCCGATTGGCAGGATGGTCTGCACGCTCATCAGGTCATTGATGATTTCCATACCAATTTCCTGATCGCGTAACTGGATAACCTGACGATCAAGCTCCGCCCAGAATTCGCGAGTAAAGCCGCCGATGGCGTTTGCCGCCAGCATTTCGGGCGTCATGCTCGAACGGTATGCATTCACCATCATGTCGTGATGCTGGTTCCAGATATTACGGTTTGCCCACAGCTCATTCCAGTGCCCCTGCAGGCGGCGATTTGTTGCCAGTGTTTGAGCGGTAAAATACATTTTTTTCTCCTGATTATGCGCCAGCGGCTACGGTGCCAACACGCATGCGCACACGAATGAAATCGGCATTACCGGTGGCAATTGTGGCCTCGTCCTGGCTGTAGCCGATCACCGCGTTAGTGTCAGCGGTTGCCGGTGTGAAATTGCCATTGGTGCCCAGCTTGATAGGGGTGTCTTTGGCGTATGTACCCGGCCCACAGAGCAGCGCGAGCTCGCGGCCCTCTTCCACATAATTGCCCACCGCTGAATCACCAGCAGGAACCGCGTCAGTAATTGAAAGCCCTTGGTGGTGTGCGACGTCAATGATGTAGATGCGGCCACGTAACGACGTAGCCTGCACAAATTCATCATCGGCGTTGATGACTGCGGCGCTGCCGGGCAGCAGGTCTTTAGCTACCACGCGGGTTTCAGTCTTATAGAGTGATTTCCCGTCGATATTGATGCGACGATAACGTGCCATTACGCAGCACCTCCGAAATATGCAGCAGGGTCTGGCGCGCCGGTAACTGGTGGGTTTTTAGCGCTGTTGGTTCCGAGGTGTGCAGCCTCACCCAGCTTGCTGAACATCTCTTTCAGCGGTTCGCCTGTCAGGGCATTGGCAATGATCTCACCATGAACGGCTGCCACCGCATCGCGCATGGTTTTCTCTTCGGCGCGGGCATTAGCGGTCAGGGTGTCAGATAGCGTCTTCTGGTTAGCCTGAATGCCCGCCAGCGCCTCTACGATGGGTTTCAGCGTGGTCTCGTTGTTCGCAGTGATAGCGCCGCTGACGATGTTGCCGATTTGCTCGACATCTTCTTTGGTTAAAGGCATATCGCCCTCCTTATGGTGGTTTGCTGCAGGACCATCCTGCGGTGTGAAAATTGATTTGAATTTGTTGGCTACGATTGCCACCCAAGACTCCTGGCGGGCCACCTTTGAGCCGGTATCTTCAAACGTGATTTTTCCGCCCTCATTGGTGTAGCCGTAAACCTGCGCGTCACTCCCATTACGGATGACGATGGCCTGCGAGTCGGTGAAATCGGCAATCCAGGCATAATCATCCGGGCCGGTCACAAATTTGTCGCGGGCAGCCTGCTCCAGGCGTCGTTCGCGTTCGCGGTAACTCTCCCCCACCAGCACGCCGGAATTAGGTTTGAGCGTCCTGGCCTGATCGGCGTTGACCATCAGACCTACGCCCTGCTCTGGCTGAGCTGCGCCAACCTCATGCAGCAGGATGGCGTCATGATCCATGGCATTGATTTTCGCCACCCACTCGATGCCCTGGGCTTTCTGCTCTGCGCTGGCCTCCAGCTGGTCGAGAAACACGGCAACGCTGGTATGGATTGGCGGTACATCCTCACCGCGCTCAATGGCTGCTACGCGCTCCAGCAACTCGCGCCCACCCTCGCTCTGACTGGCAACGGTGGTATCGACCCATTTCTCTGCATAAATGCGGTTGCCAGACTTCCTCACGTTGCGATTCCACGCACCGATGTGACCGACATTGATGCCCTCTGGTGAGAACGCAGAGACAAACTGGCCGTTAACGGTCGGATGACCGAGGGGTGCCAGAGTGCCCTCCAGCCCCTGATAATGAGCGTCAATTTCTGAGGCCGGATACAGGCCGCCGTTCATCACAACGTTTGCCGGTAGCGTGTAGCTCGGCAGCACCAGATGCGGGCGACCATTGTGCGTTTCGCGGCGAATAGACTGATTGTTCACCCTGGTGGTGACGTTAATCTGCATAGGCATGGTTATGTCTCAGTTAGGCTGCGTGCTGGTGGCCGCAGCAGTGATGTGAATGGTTGGCGGCGAGTGCCATGTATCTTTTGTATTCCCCCTGGGCCATCTCAATAATTTTTGAGTTAAGCGGATTGCCCTTAGCGTCCACCAGCACTTCAACCTGAGAGCATTTGCAGTTGATCGCATTGGCTCCGATGGCATACCACCGCCTGACCTCCTCAATCGTGTAAATGTGAGCATGTCGGATGGCATGCGACTGTCGCGTTGTGGGGCTGAGTGCTGAGTAATGCAATAACCGGATATTCAGGCCCAAATCTCGCGTGGCCTCGTCAGCCTCATCCCAGCGGGCACGCCGCAGTGCGGTAGTCAGCTCCGTTCTGGCGATGGTTTTGGCACGACGCGTTTCAATGCCAACCTGAGCGGTAAGGTTTTTAGCCACCACTGAGGGGTGAAGCCCGCGTCCAATGCCTTCAGTTAGCACCCGCGCCATGTTGCGTTTAACTTCCGCTGATAACCCTTTCATCTCCTCAAAAACGCGCGTGTAAACCAGCGTCATTCGTCGCTGATAGGGTTCACTCATGAGCAGGGACTGGAGGGACTGCCTGTCAGCCAGGTAGGTTGCTGACTGCTGGGACAGGTTGGCAAATGTCTGGGCGGTCCCGCGTACTACGGCAACTTCAACGTAATTTTCACCGAACCAGTTGTTGTTCTGGTCTCCCTCCACCAGCACGGCCTCGGTGAGAATGCTGGCGTCGTTGAGAACCATGCTCAGCAGAAACGGATCGAGCTGGTATTCATAGCGGGCGTTAATGGCGAGGGATGCCGGGAATCGCTCAAGGGCGTCTTTATAAATTTTTCCGACCTTCTTGATGCGTCTGGCGAAATCTTTCATCGCCTTGCGCTCTAACTTATCAATGCCGGTCGGGTCTGTTTTGTTGCTGGGCAGGATTGCTGACTTGGGTTTTTTACTCCTCTTCATCATCGTCATCCTCCGGCAGCGGTTCACCCCCGCCAGGCTCATAGCCTGCCGCAACACGGATTTCATCAACCGTGAACACCTGCTCCCCAGATGCGAGAGCGGTCTGGTTGATGCTGCTCATTTTGCTGGCGCTGTCGAGTTTGTCAGAGGGTGATTGCTCGTTTAACTCATCCCAGACGATGCTGAATTTCGCCACCGGTTTGATGATTTGCAGCTGAATGAGCTTATCGACCATATCCTCAATATCGAACGACAGATCACCCCGGCGTGACTGGCAGCGACCGTTAAAATAAATCTGGTCCTCAGTGCTGGCCCGCTCACCTGACTGGTTGCCAACGATGATGCGTGAAGGAATATCAACCGAGGCGCAAAACGTTTTCAGGTTCACCTCATAGGTGGGTTCGGGGTCAGAGACGGCATTAACCATCGATGTGACCTGTGCGCCCTGAGTAATCAGTAGCGTGTCATTACCACGATTTAGTTCGCGTGCGGCTTCGTTAAAACGCTCCTGCAGTTCATCCACAGTGACGCCATACAATGAGGCCAGATTTTTGAAATCGACCTCCTTGTCGAAGTTGATGCTCTGCTGACGCGCCGCATTCTTCAGAAACGACTCACCAGAGCCACCTTCGACTTTTTCCAGGCTGACGCAGGCGTTATAACCCGGTTCCAGAAAGCCAATCTCGTCCTCTGACATATCGCCGATGATCAGAACGCGGTCAGGGTGAATTTTACGTTGTGCAGTGCTCCCGTCCGATAGCGTCTCTGTGTACTGCCACATCGTGATACCGCCATTACTGTCTCGGGTGGCAACCTTCAACGCGCTTGCCCAGACAGGCGTGATTTCCTGCAGCGCTTTACCTTTAACAACCGGCTCAATCCACTCCTTGCTGTCTTTGACGTGCAGCAAGATGCCAGCCCAGCGCCCCACCAGCCGCCTGACATCGGCCTTAGCGAATGTGCGCCAGAATCGGTGGTTAAATACCTGGTTGCTGCTACGCTCCCAAAGGGTCACCTCTCGCGACTCGTCGGACTGCTCGCCCTCAATAACCTGCGGGTTGGTTTTCCAGCAATTTGATGCCAGTTTATTTACTGCGCCGTTAGCAATGCCGCCACGCCGGTACAGTTTGTACAGATCATCGAATGTCAGGTTTTCTTTAAAGCCGTATTCGCACCATGCGCTTTCGCGCTTTGTATCCAGCCCCATGCCGGGGTTAAATGCCATTGCGCGCGCACGAGCCATCCTGACGTCATTCAGCGCGTGATTGACGGCGAGTGTTAATTTATCAGTCATGTTTTTCCCGCTGGTGGATTTCAGGCAATAAAAGGTCGCATAAGCGACCTTAAGTTAATGAACTGTGCCAGGATATTCCGCTATAAGGCTTTCAACACTGGCAGAATTTCAGGGTTAACCCGGATGCGATGAAGCATCTCCATTCCCCAATCAAAAAACCTGCGTTTAGTGCGGCTTGCAGAAAGCTAAAGAGAAAGGGATAGGTGTATTTTATCGCTTGAATTAGGAATTTGCTGGGCACATATTAATAAAGCTTTATCAATAATTTTGGAGACTTACATGGCTAGTAAATTTGCAAATGGAACAGTGGTTCAACTTAAGTCAGGCGGTCCCTTGATGACCGTAAGCTATTACAAACCTGATAGTAATGAACATATTTGTATGTGGTTCAAAGATTCAGAAGTTAAATCTTCCTACTTTGAGCCAGAAGTTTTGCGAGAAGTAAAAGAAGATAATGGCGTCTGGTAAAATCTGGGGCTTCGGCCCCTTTTTTAACATAATGGGTGTTACCCGCCTTTCAGAAATGCCACTCGCGCGAAATTCATCATGAACGGGTTATTAATCTATGATTTCCTCGCGGCAGAGCTGAAATCGGACTGCATAAATAGTGCATAAAAACGGACTGAAAATGCATAGCCAAAAATCATAGCGAAACAGTTATTTTAGGTACTAATCACAAAAAGTTTTAACGACCCTGCAGGCGCTTAGGAATCATCATGCCCATCGTCTGAGCCCTGCGTTTGATGTAACCATCGAGGCTGTATCTAATACCATCCCAGCAGTGTTCATTACCATCAGCCAGTTTTGGCAACACTTCCCCTGTAATGCGATCAGTTTTGTAAGACCACATTCGGGCTTCACGCGCCACGTTCTTACAGCGCGGGTGGATAATGATTTCATCAAAGCCGCGCAGGTGGGCGATGCCATCCTCTACACTGCCCTGCCATTTCTCAGCTGCGGAGATATTGAACCCCTGACGCCTGAGATAGCTGATTGTCTCCGGGCGCGCTGAGTCAGCCTTGATGGGCCAATCGCGTGCGCCGGGGATGGTGTCATATAGAGCAGGCATGTGGTCGAGTTCGATTTGCTGCCCATATGCCTCGTATTCAACATAGAGCCGGTTATGCAGAATGAATGATCGGGTGAGCGTATTGGGGTCTTTGGCAAAACCAAAGTCCGCACCAAAGAAAAGCCGCTCCGCCTCTTTCCACAAATTGTCTGAGAACTCAGCAACACGGTATTTGCCAGCCAGCACCTGTTTGTCTGAGTTTTCGAGGTATGCGCCCTCCCATACCCAGGCATAAGTTGCCGGATCGAGACGGCGCTCATCGTTCTGGCGCTCGCCCTCCAACACGTCAGGAAACCAGGGGTTATCCGTGTAATTCATCTCTACGGTTATGCAGTCGTCCCCAGCCTCTTTGCGGAACCGCTTATCGGTAGCACTGCCGTCGCGCTCCGGGTTCCACGTTACCCAAATCTCCGAACCTTCTTCACGGACTGTAGGGCTAAGCTTCTGCCATGCAATTTCACTTACTGACTCAGCCTCGTCCACCCAGCACAGTAGAATACGCGCTTTCGACTTGATGCTGTCCAGGTTGTGCCGCAGACCAGAGAAAACATATGTCACCGTTTTGTCGATGGTACGGATGTATTTATCACCAATGTCAAAGTTGGACGCCAGCCATGGGACGGAGAGGATCGCCTGCTTTACCTCCTGCATGCTCGACTCCTCCAGTGAGTTCATGAACTCACGCGCACAAAGGATCACGCCGCTCTCACGATTCATCATCGCTTGATATGCCCTGATGGCTGTCATCAAGGCAAACGTGCGTGTCTTTGCACTGCCGCGCCCACCATGTGAACAGCGATAGCGTTTACCTACCGCAGTAAAAAGGGGGGCAAGTTTAGCGGGGATTGGAAGTTGTACGGCGTCACTCATGCTTCGGCTCAACGGGTAAAAGCTGAATCACAGTTGGTTTTGATGCCATGCTGCCATCAGGGCTGGTGTGCTCAAACTTCTGCCGGTTAGTGTAGGCTTCCCCAACCTCTTTGGCTGCCTGTTCCATCAGTGATGCGGCCAGCGCAAGATTCTGCATTTTTTCTGCCTTGTTCATCATGCGATCAAGCGTGCGTAGACGATAAGATTTATTGGCAATCGGGATGTCAGATATTTCGGTCTGAAACCGGGCGCGTGTGCTGTTAAACAGAGCGACCCACTTTTTTGCAAGCCCCTTGCCGCTGGCCTTTGTAGGATCGTGTGATTCAATCTGTTGGGGTGTGACTTTAATGCCAAATTGTTTTTGGACGGCCTCAGCAACAATCGCTAGCGAATCAAAGCATGCAAGTGACTGAATGATGAAGGCTTTCACCTCTGGTTTTAATGCAGCCATATTTCACCATTCTTCCAAAGCATTCTAAAATTTACGCCAGTTTCATCAGGCACGTTCCACAGGCTCTGGCTACATTCAGCTGTGCCACCTCAGCGGGCTGACTTGCGGCTTCCACCAATTGCTGAACGTCAGCGCTGGCACCATATCGGCGAACAACGCCAACGAACTCCTCAACGTCATGCCCCCGCATTGTCATAACTGGTCGCCCCTCTGAATTGAACTTAGGTGCACCGAATTCATCCCGCGCCTGTGCTATGTGATAAAGCTCATGTTCTATGAGAGCGCAGAAGTCGAGGTCACTGCATTCACAGCAGTAGTCTGCAGCCAGCGTTATGATGAAGCGGGGAACATATCCGAACCACTCATGCATCTGTTGCTGCATGCGCGCCTTTTGCCAGCCACCTGCCCGCATGATGATCTCCTCAGCCTGACCCAGCACAGTTCTGCCGCGTTTAGTGAAAGCGCTCGATGCCCACATAAATCGAATATCAGCGTGCTGTAGGTGGAGATGCTCAGGATTGTGCAGTACCCCGTCTTCACTGAGGATGTGTTCAGTGATCCACTCATGAATTTCATTAGATGGGGTCAGGCTGATGTGAGGGTTAAATTCATTCAAAAAACTTTCTGGTGGTCGCGGTCGGTTTAACTGGTCGATTTGCATGGGCCTATCCTGTCCGTTTAGTCACTACCACTTCAGCCTCCGTACCAGATGCAACGCGCAGCCATACTACCCATGGAGCGTATACATTTAGAACGCGACCGGCCTGATGCCAGGCGATTGAATCTGCACTATCGGCATACTCAATAAACCCCTCAGCGACGGTTACGTGCCCACTGTTCGTGCCGTCCGTAATCTGGATAGGCGTTCTCGTTACGGTTACTGGCTCAGACATAGCTACCTCTCATTTATTGGGTTGGCTGTTAGACGGCGGTTATCACAAGCGTTGAAACCATGTCGCGCAGCTTAACCGTCAGTGTGCATGTTCCGGCAGTGAGGATACTGACAGCCGCCTGACCACCGGCGGATGTGCTGATATGCTGCACCATACTGGGGTTAGATATCGTCCAGACCGCGCCGTCTGCGCGCCCGATTTGAGCGCCGGTCTCACCGCTGACTAAAAACGCGCCGAGGTATTGCCAGCCTTTAGGGGCGGTCGCGTTCAGCATGGTGAAGTGGGTGCTGTCTACCTGAGTGACATACCAAGGCGACGTGGGTGTTTTGTTGCTGTCGTTCTGGATGAATATCGTGTCGGCTGGCGGTTTATTCTGGCCGCCAATCACGATATCGCCGGGTACTGATATTCCCTGCATATTAGTGCCACCAATGACAGTGGCATCGGGTGTTAAAATCATCGGTTGCTCCAATAAAAAACCGCCCGGAGGCGGCTTGAATAATAGTATCTTTAACCAAGGTACTTACAGATAATCCAATAACTCTCATTATCTGGTTGGATAGTTCTCTGGATTGATCTTACTTCCCATGTTGACGATTGTTCATTACTTGCACCGTGCTGCAGGGTAATCTCGTCTCCCACAGTTGGCAGATTTGCCTCAAGTAATGAGGAGTATTTCTTCGAACAGATTTCGCCAACACCTATACCAACTTCAGGAACTCTGTCTTCCATAAAAAAAACCAATTCTATAGACATCATAAATCTCCGAAAAAATGACTGAGATAGAGTAGCCTTAGAAACAACTTTTGCGAACAAAATGATTTGAAATGTATTAAATATTTTTAAAATGAGTTGATAACCACGCCATAACTCAAACTTTCATTACTTCAAGAATGGTCAACTCTTGTTTATCTTATGTGAACTTATATGCAGTACACTTTCTCGCATCAAGCCTAGCTCTTTAAAGATATGTTTAAAAAAATCTCAGCATGATCAATAGTAGGTAGCCACACTAAGCCTATCGAAGCACTTTAGGTTAATTTCTGGAATCTATTGATAACATTTACAAAAAAGAGTTAATTATGAAACAAAATTTTTTACTTACTTATTCAGTAAAAGCCCCAAGTGAAAAAGACGAAGATATACATAAAGCATCCAAAGTACGCGTAGAAATTGCTGATATTGAATTTTGGTCGAAACACAGTGATGTGGAAACTACATTTATGGGTAGCATGGTAGTGGATGGCTTTGCTGACTCAACGAAAAAAAACAATGCAATAAATCAAGTAACAGAGAAACTTCTACCTATCTTAAAAAAACACAGCGTAAAATCAGGAGATGTAAAAATCTACTGTGTGATGATGTTACAAAGTCTTGAACAACCTTTCGATTTCACTATCGTGAGGTAATATCATTGGGCGCGCAATAACGTGCGCCCGTAATCAACTGGGCGGAGTAATATTTTTGCAGTTCCTTTCCCACGTCTCGTTATGTCCTAGAATTGCGCGTAGTGTCAGGGGACTCATCAAGTGGATATCGTGGTCACTGACGTAGATCGGGCGAACCCACTCACAGCCGGTATCAATCACCCTCGCGCCGCCACCGTTCCCGCAGCCGCTCAGAGACAGCAGCATCAGGCAGGCCGTTAATATCCTGCTGAACATCGATAGCATTCTGCAGTACCTCAATATGCTTTTCTGATTCCTCAGCCTGTAAAGACGCCCGCTCAGCTGCTGCTGTAGTTTCAGCTGCGTTTTTGCCCCTGCTCCGGCCCAGACCAAACGCAGCCAGCACCAGTCCGACAACTACCACCAGCCCGGTTAATAGCGTCTGCATCAGATCAAACCTTTGTAGGCGTCATAGGTGCCGCTGCGCATAACCTCTGCGTGACGGCGTGCGCGTTCAGGTGTCTGGCGCGCCCACAGGCTATTCAGCATTCCACCAGCTGCACCGGCAAAATCACCGCGTGCAATCATGCCCAGTGTGTTAGTGAAACCAGCCAGACCTGTTACGCCCATCTGATAGGCCATGCTGCAAAGAATGTCGCGGCGTGCATCGTTGCACTGCGCAAATGCGGCCACAATCGCAGGTTGTCGATTCATTGAGGCGGTTTTCGCATCTACCAAGCATTGTTTCCAGACATCGCCAACACGACGCGGGACGGTAAACTGGTACTGGCTGATTGGTGCGTTTTGAGGGCCAATCCTGATACCACCGGCAACCGTTGGAAAATTGCGGGTGTCCCAATAGGGAGTCTCGCGATAGCCCTCCTCAAAATGCAGAATCTCTATGATTTTACTCACCGGTTTTTCTCCGTGATGAATTTGAAATAATGCGCGCCACATTGCCGCGTGCTGCAAATACGGCTATGCACGCCAGCCCGTGTGCAATCACAATCGACCATCCGGTTGACTGGTAATAACCAAACAACCACAGCAACACAAAATTGCCGTAGGCCAGAATCAAAGCGGCAGCGATCCAGGAATACAGAGGTTTATGCGTTCTCCCCTGTTTGCTGAACAGCATCAGACGCAGAGAAATAGCCGCACTGAAAGCGACTACTAATAATGTTTGCGGATCACAGTGGATGGTCATGATTTATCCCCTAGCCATTTTTTGAAGAATGGCAATTTTGAGACGCCACCGTTTTTCAGCCAGAAATAACCCTGCACCGCAGCAGCTGAAATGATCACTGCTGCCAGTGCGTCCAGAGGCTTTTCGCGGTAGTTGAAATAATCCTCTACTTTGTCCGCAACAAATCCGGCCCCAAATACACCAGCTGCATAGCCAAACAGGAAATAGCCAAATATCTGTCGTCGCGTCAGGTCGCTGGCGGTGACGATAAAACACATCGAACCGGCAAACGCACCGAACGCGATTGAGTAATCTACAGAGGTGATAAAACCCACCAGCGCAGACGTGACAATGCCCCAGCCAGCTACGGTTGCCGTTGCGCCGGTGCTTAATGGCTCAGCCATCTAAACTCCCTAATTAACATTCAATAAAAAGGCCCACCGAAGTGAGCCTCTAAGTAAGGATTGAAATCAATAAGCGGCAATTAATTGAACCCACTTGATCAGCGTAGTTAGTACACGCTGAACAGATTCAGGTTTGTCGCTTGGCGAAAATCACAATTAATGTCTCTTTTTGCTTTCACATCTCTATGCATACACATAGCAGCCTGAGCTAAGACGGTTGTTTACGTAATAGTTAGCAATATACCTTGCCAAAAAATGCTGGAATGTCTATAGCCCCCTATAACAAGGGCTGAAGCAGTATCAGCAAGCTTTTCTACAAGGAAAATACTCGGTGGATAAAAGTAAGCTTTGTATCCGCTTTGAGAGAGATGTTTAGCCCCATAATTCAATATGATTTCACATAAAATCGACAACTCGCAGCTAGTTACCTGTAAGCACTTTATTGCAAAAATTTAAGAATTTAAAATGATAAGTGATGTCACATAGAGCTATTCTTATCACATTACTATATCTTTTGCGGACCGCACTAATGTTTTCTATAGTTATGATGTATGCTAGCCCATAGCATACATTTGAATATAACTAACGTATTGATTTTATTGATGCGAACTTTTCTTCTTACACGGTGAAGTTATGACTAATCCGAATCCACAGATGCTCAGATGGGCTAGAGAAAAGGCTGGCCTCTCTCAAGAAGAAGCTGCTCAAAAGCTCGCTCTTCGTTCCAAAACGGGAGCATCTATGATGATCGATAATTTTGAGAAAGGAGTTGCTTTCCCAACTCCAAAAAAACTTATTGAAATCGCAAAATTGTACCGCAGACCATTGATTACTTTTTATCTTCAAACCCCCCCTGCTGAAGCTCCGAAGGGGGAAGATTTCAGAACACTGCCAGACGCCCCTTCTCCCAAAGAGAATGCTAACCTTGACGCTTTGATTAGGGATGTTTATGTCAGGCAGAATATCGTTCGTGAAGCACTATTTGATGCTGAAACGGCAGTGAATCTAGATTTTGTTGGTTCTATTAACAATCAAGAAAATCCAACCGAAGTTGTCAGGAAAGTCACGTCAAAGTGTAATATTTCAGTTAATGAATATCGTTCAACTGCAGATGCTCATGAAGCATTTAATTACCTTAGAAAAAAAATTGAAAGTTGCGGTATATATGTATTACTGATTGGTAATCTTGGTTCACACCATAGCAATATACCTGTTGAAATATTCAGGGGCATCGCAATTAGTGATAAATACGCGCCTTTTATTGTTGTCAATGACAATGACTCGAAATATGCCTGGAGCTTCACTCTTCTCCATGAACTCGCCCATATATTTTTGGGTAAAAGTGGCGTTAGTAATATTAGAACTGATAGCAATGTAGAAAAGTTTTGCAATGATGTTGCAAGTCAAATCCTTCTGAATGACTCTGATTTCAACTCATTTGGTATTACTGAAGATATTGAAATTGATAAGATAATTGAGGTTGCCTCTGCTAAAAGCTCTGAGTTCAATCTTAGCGCAACAATGATCACATATAGGGCTTATTCAAATGGTCTCATTACACTCGATCAGTGGTTCCAAACAGCAGCACATTTTAGAAAGGCATGGCACGAAAGTAAAAAGGTCCAAGAGAGCAAAGGCGGTGGGTCTTATTACATTACTAAAAAGCATAAAACTGGCGCTGCACTTATCAATACTGTCAAGCGTTCTATCCTTGATGGTGTAATGACTCAGACTAAAGCTGGTAAAGTTCTTGGTGTAAAACCAGGAAATGTGGCTGAAATGGTGGGATTATAATGCCTAAAAAAAACAAACTCTTCCTTGTTGATGCTAACGTTCTAATTCACGCCCACACTCTATATTACCCATTACGTAGAGTTCCCGAGTTTTGGGAATGGGTATTATTCCATGCAAATAATGGTTCCATTAAAATACCTCTTGAGATACTTGATGAGATCCAAGGTGGCGAATCTGACCATCATGCAATCTGGGCTCACGAGAGAGCAAACAAAAATTGCTTATTGCTAAAAGAATCTTTTAATTCAGGTTATCTTTCGAAAGTTCTAAATGAAGGCTATGCACCTGACTTAAATGAAGTTGAATTAGAAACCATAGGCAAAGATCCTTTCCTTATTTCTTATGCTATGACAGACTCCAGCAATAGAATAGTAGTGACCAATGAAGTCTCAAAACCTAGTAAACAAAGGCAAAATCGTAAAGTACCTGATGTATGCAATCACTTTGGTATCCAGTGGTGCAATGTATACGAGTTAGTGAGGGAATTAGACTTTAGTACTGATTGGCAGAGTCGCTTAAGTGCGTGAAAAGCGCCTCTCCAGGGGCGCTTTTACTGTCAATCCATATCCATATCCATTACAACATCTATCATTGACAGACACCCTTCAACAAATGCTTCTGCCATCTGCATTTGGATTCGTATTAACTTCTCGTCTTTTTTCATTTTCTTTGCAATACTTCTTTTCGAAAAACCTTTTAGGTAATACAAGATAAGAACATAATACTCATCATACTTTTTTATTCTTAATTGCGTAATACATCCTTCAATAATAAGACCGTCCGAATCACTGCATGAAATATTTCTTGCTAAACCCTGTGGCAGAAGGCCTTTGAATCCAGCGGCAATGGACGAATAATCAATACGACCATTGTCTGAACGCGCCCATTCTGCCCAACGCTCTAATACCCGTTGTATGTCACGCATAAATCCTCTCCACACTTTTTGTTTATCTGCCCTAATCAGTGCGACTGCAATCGTTTGATCAGGGAGCCAAGATAGCAATTTATTGTCACCAATTTATTTTACATAAATCAATTTAATCTCGGCATAACATATTAAGATGCACTCAACATCCTTGTCTCAAATAAAGTAGTGAAAATAACTTATAAATTAAGGGGCCAATTATTTATTAGCCCCCTTAACACTCATGTTAAATAGCTATTTGAAAAATCACGTTATATATAGCAATGCTATATATAAAAAATAAACAAAATGATTTCATTCATCAATCAATAGCCTGACGAATTTTATCTCTTATTTTAATATAACGAGTTCCTTTTCTCGATGCTCCGATTTCCATTAATTGATTCACACTGAACTTAGTTCTCCGATTGCCATGCGAAAGCTGTCGAACTAGCAATGCAAATAGAGATTTTCCTCTTAACAAATCACCATACCTTTCATGAATCTCATGGAAAAACTCTTCAGGATATTGTTCATCATCTCTAAGTTCAATTGAAGTTTCATAAAATAGATCGTCATTAAGTACCTTGAATGCTGACTCCCTATATGAATCCCCCCCACCTAAATTAGATCTATGCAGTGTTAAGGCATACCATCGCAAGAACTTTGCTAACTCTTGATGAAATAATGCCACTTCATCAGCAGACATCAGACTCAATAACTCACCATCAAAAAAAACGTCGTTTTCAATAGAATAACCTTCAGTAGTAATCACATCTGAGTATTTTTCTTCACATCCATAGTAGACCCATAAATCTTTATCAACAACGAAAGCAATTGGCGCTGATATAGGTTCGTTTTTTATTTTCTCTCTTAATTCAAGAACTGAACCTTTATTGCCAGCAGGCAACATGTCAACTCCAATATCATCTAGGTCGTCTTCAATTCTTCTGTAAATGATTATATCATCCTTGCCTTCTACTAGAATTGTTGGGATAGTGGTTTTTTTCAATAATGCAAATAATTCATCTACCGAAGGCCTAGGCTTTGATGAGCTCATAAGCTACTCCCCTCTATCCGCACCGATCGAAACTTCTTTATCGGGATATTTTCCATAGATAAATGGCGAGTGCGTAGCAAAAATGAATTGATTTGTTGGGTTTTGCTTTTTCAAAATCCTGTATAATTGTCTCTGCCAATCAACATGCAGACTCAATTCAGGCTCATCAATAAATATTATTGCATCTTGATGGAAGGCGTTGTAACAAATAAAGCTTAGCATTTGCTTCTCACCCGCCGACAACACATCGCTTGTAACAGCCTCTGCTGCATCACCGAAACTCAGTCGCTTATCAAAGGATATGCCTGCGTGCTGAAAAAGTTTTTCTACTAAAATTCTAACAGCATCTAGAGGTCTCATTGAAGCAGTTCGAAAAGCTTCTATTTTTTCTATTTCATTTTTAGTTTCAGTCAAAATAGTGTCTGCATCGCTTGCATTACTGCTTGCCTTTTGATGCTCCTTTATTTTCTCAATAACATTGCGCGAAACTTCTGCTTGAAATATGTTTATCTCTTCTGATAAAGATGCAAACTTTTTCAATAAAATACTATTAATATCTTGGCTTGAGATAGCTGCAATAAATAGATGCCCTTCATTTGACATTTTATTTGATAGGGAAGTCAAAGCTTCGTCTATATCACCGCCGGGACGACTAACGCCTCTATTTTTTGGGCGGCGTGATACATCTAGTGAAAACCCACCCTCAATTCGCCGGAACGTTGGAAAAAATATCGAACTGCCAAAAGCAGTTAAATATGGCGCGGCTTGATCTTCTGCTGATTCTTCCCACTCATTTTCTTGATTAGGCCCGCTATCTTCAAAGGTATATGATTCTCCACTATTAGTATGAAGTTCAATTCTACAATATACAGTACCTGTTTTAGTAACAATGCAAGTGTATTCACTAGTCACCAACTTACATGATTTAAAGCTTATTTCCTTAAGCGCCCAAAATATATTACCACTAACAATTAACCAAGCTAGCTTTAAGATAGTGGTTTTACCAGAGCCATTCCTACCAGTTATTATATTTAAATCATCATGAAAAAAATAACGAACTATCTCTGCCTTACCAAAGAGGCCATTTACTGCTATAGATTCTAGCTTCATTAAACTTCCTTATTATTAAAAGAATTAATTGCTACTTAATTAAGCATAAAGAAACGCGTTACTCCATTGTTCCCATTAAGCTTACTAATGTTAAGAATAAACTCATTATTGGATCGAGTAAAGACAGCTTTAGCAAATGCCTGCGATCAAGTCCAAATGTTATCCTATTGATTTTATTGTAAAAATATATGGCTGCTAATAACCTGACCATGAGTTATGCTTAAATAATAGTTATGCATAATGACAATTCGTGCAAAAAGTAAATGCTTGTTATCCTTATCTTTCCCCATCATAAAGTGAGCGTCCACCCAAAGTACATGCATTACGGGCGGCTTATAGTGCTCTGGGTCATTCTGTCCTCCTTATATCCGGTATTGTCAACTGACCAGCAATCTCGCGAACGACCTGACATAACATGCTGATGTTTGACCAGCAATCGCTGTTAGTCTGCTCCACCAGCTCGATGAATTCCTGAACTGTAAATGGGGTATCGAGACGTAAATCAGTTAGTGCGCCATGGAACCGCTGCAACTGTTCCTCCACCAGTTACGGGTCGTCATGCTGCTCACATAACCATTGTTTGATTGCCTGTTCGTCCTGGTGCTGCTGGATGAGGCGTAGGGCTGTCTGGATAGTGTCCTTTGGGACGACAACGTGCTCTGGGTGTTCTACGGAGTCTGCCGCCCATGTATGTGCGTATTTGAACTCTGTGTAGGTTTACTCATGTTTCATTTTGAACGCCGCCTGAACGCAGGCCCAGACCACTACGCCGCTCTGCTGCAGAATGTCGTCTTTCAGCAGTGGCAGGTCATCACCCTCGGCATTCTCTGACTCAGCCGGTGCTAGTGGTTGTTCACCGTCTAGCGATGTAATCGCCGTAATGCTCTCTTGCGGCCTGAATGATATCCATCAACTCAGCCACCTGCAGGTCAGTCTCAAGCGTCAGAGTAACGCGTACGCCCTCCTCATCCTGCTCTACCTGGCAATGTTTGGCTAACAGCTCCACCAGCTGGCGAGACTGTTTGGCACTGAATTGCGTCATGGCGGCGGCTTTGGTCAGCTTTTTCTTGCCCGCTGCTTTGACCTTTTCCAGTTCTGTCTTTGCCACTCTGCCCGCTGACGCACCATGCTCACGAACCAACGCGACCGCAGTTGTGGCGGCAACCTCTTTGTTTTTGACCAGTGCGATCAGTTCATCGCCAGACGTGAGCAGCGCTAAGTGGTTTTCGACGTCAGTGATCGACCGTTTAACTTTTTTGGCTATCTGCGCCGGTTCCCAGCCCTGATTAATCAGACGCTGATATGCTGCTGCTCGTTCCAAAGGTTCCAGTGCGCGTCCCTGACTGGATGTGACCATGAAGGCGATACGGTCTGCCTCACTGCCTATGAAGTCTTTGCATTCCAGTCGAATATTATAACCGGCCTCTTGTGCCAGTTTGGCCCCGTAGTAACGGTGATGGCCATCGATGATTTTTATGCCCTGCTCTGTTACCTGCACAGCGAGCGGAGGCACATGCTCACCAGCGATGTAGGCATCGCGGAATTCCTCGACGTGGGTTTGGTCGATTTCCCGAATGTTGTAACCAATCTCGACATAGAGTTCATCAACGCCCAGCAGGTAGGTTTTGCGGGTCGTGATGTCCGTTTCAGTTTTAGATTTGTTGTCGTAAATTTTCGATAGCGTAGTCATTTTTGATATCCCTTAATAATCGCGAAACCCTTCCGGGGTGGCGTAATCCATTGCTGAAATGTCTGTGATTGACCGCTGAACCGGGCCGAGCCTGAGTACCAGCTCATCCCATTTATCTCGGAGCTTTGACGGGCTGAGGATGTTCCGGCACCAGAACGGATCGCTCTGAACACGTTTGAACATCTTGCAAATCTGGTAGTGGGTGCGTTGGTCCTGTGAGCACATCAGGCGGACGTCGTTAGCCCACGCGGTCCAGTTGGGTTCTCTTGGTCTTGCCAGTTCGCCATCAGTCTCGGCCGCTTTTTCGTAGAGATGGATGATTTGCTCCCATATCCACTGCGCGCACTTCAAATCCTCCTCGCTGCCCCACATGGTTCTTTTGGGGCTGTACACCACCACGTCTTGATGACCAGATAGAGAGTTGTCCACAGGCAAAACGTCCGGGGGCGTAGCTCCAGGACATATAGGTTTTTTATCTAATGGATCATGTTTTGAATTTACTGACGGATCGTCGCCAGATTCTGGCGGGTGAAAACCCGGATTTTTTCCAGATTCCGACGGGTCAAAATTTGAGGGGTCAGAATTTGGTGCATCAGATTTTGACGCGTCAGATTTTGATGTGTCAGTTTTTGATGCATCAGATTTTGATGGGTCAGAATCTGATGCGTCAGATTCTGGCTGGTGAGCATAGGCCGCATTACGCAGTTTCCTGACGTTCAGCTGATACATATTCGACGTGTTACGGTTCCCCTTACGCCGCGTAGTGCTGGTCAGCCAGCCATCGGCCTCTAGCTTGCGTATCGAAGTGCGCACAGTGCTGGAGCCTGCGCCTATTTGACGGGCTATGGTCGCGATTGACGGCCAGCAGATACCCTCATCGCTGGAGAAATCAGCCAGACGCGCCATGATGGCCACACTGGTGATTTTCATACCTGACGCCGCGCAACCGTCCCAGACGTATGCAGACAATTTAACGCTCATCACTAACTCTCCTAAACTTCTGACCCCATAGGTTACGGGGCTGGACGCAGACGTACGGATAGCCTGGACGCCTGAACAGCACCCGGTTATTCGTTACATCAACGCCTATGGTTTCAACAATCACACCGCGTGGATCGGCATAGCGCGCGACCCACGGCTGAATAATTTCGTCTGATAGCTGGGGCATTTAGCCCCCTGATTGATTTGATTTTCTGAGGTAGTCACCCACAGCTCGCTCTATGTAGTCGCGGGTGACCAAATTGCTCACGCCCTGTAAATTCGACACATAACGGAATGGCTGCCGACTGCGCCCGCCCGTCATGGGCAGGCAACGGAATTGCGGAAAATCCGGGGATCTGTTTAAATTATTCACGCGATTATTTCTCCACACTAATTGATGTAGTCGCCGAAAGCGCCGGGCTGCAACCTGGCGCTTTCACTTTTCTGCGGCACAAAAAACCCTATAAACCAGCGTCGTATGCTCCTGTAATTTGGTAATGGCACGGTGTAGTTCCTCGTCAATCACCTCACGCTCATGCGGTTCCACCACTCCATCCTCGATAGCTGCCCTAACCTGCTGTGAGTAACGGGTGATCTGCTCGATGGCCTCCAGCAGTCGCTGATTGATATCGCCGTAATCCACCAGCTCTACATCCGGTAGTGGCACAAACACGCCACCAGACGTTTTGGCTATGGCGTTTGCAATGTGATGACTACCAGCTGCATGCTGCAATACCATTGACCAGCCAATCGGAAACAACTGGTCGCCACCATTGCGCAGCCTGTTATGAACAGCGTCCTCGGTAACATCCAGAATCTCTGCGGCCTCTGAATATCCACCAGCCAGACCGGCAACAGTTTTGCGGATGGCTTTAATCAGCCACGCTGGCTGTCGTTCAGCTTTCCATTTCGGTTCATTACCCACGCTTTGATGTCCTCTGCTGTGGTTTGAAGACTGGAGTAAGTTCTGGATAATCTTTCCAGTTAAACGGCACAGAGCCTGCCGTAGCAGCCGCAATCAATAAGGCGTACTTCCAAGGGATTACATCACCCCACAAACTTACCGTTGATTTTGAAACGTTTAGGGCTGTAGCTGTCGCTACAGTTCCCCTGAAATGCTTAATAACTGTTGTTTTACGCATAGTTCCTCCTTAAACGAATTCAGTTTAAACAACAAAACTTAAAAGCGTCAATAATAAAAAACTTTCCAGTTTAAGAATCCAAACACATGATTGAATCAGTGAGTGACCGCATTAATAAGCGAATGAGAGACTTGAACCTGCGTAGCAGAGATCTAGTTGCTGCAACCGGGGTATCAAAGGGAACTGTTAGCCAGTGGGTTAACGGAAACAATAACCCATCCGCAACACATATTCCCAAACTAGCTAAAATACTAAACGTTACTGAAACTTGGTTAATAAATGGCGGGGCATATTCACAAAGGGTTAAGTCAGGTGAGGTGGATCAAAGGCCACTCCAGAGGATCCCTCTAATCTCGCTGGCGCAGGCGGGGGACTGGAGAAACCTCATGAACCTTGATAATGAATTTCCTGATTGGACTAGTGTGACAGACGATGTTTCCCCCCGTGCATTTTCTGTAAAAATGGATAATGACTCAATGACAGGGGATGGCTCCATCAGCATTCCTGAAGGCTCCACCATAATTTTTGACCCCGATGTTAAACCTCAATCAGGCAAGATAGTTTTAGCTCGCGTTGGTGAATCAACAGTAATCAAGAAATTGGTTATCGATGGGCCAAGTGCTTACCTTGCCCCCATAAAACCCGGCTATAAAACGATTGAGCTTGAATCGCTCGACCATGTTATTGCTACAGGTGTTTCCGTTCAGACCAAACTGCCATAAATTCACATCCTCAACTCTTCAGATTACCAACCGCCCGCTATAACGGGCCTTTTGTCCTCTCCTGCGCTCAATGGTTTTGATATCAAAACTTTTTATGTTGACTTGATTGTTTTGATGAGTAAACTTCGATTCCACAGGAAAGCATCACTCTTTTTGATGAAATAAAGGATGCCCTGTAATGCTTTTTTAGTGTGGAGAAACGGCGGAGGGCTATTGCAGTAGCCCACTAGCCATAATCGAGGAACGGATTATGATCTTGGACATCGACGACCTGATTACTGAAATTTTCGACGAATACCCCCAACCACGCCTCATCTGTAATACCCCTGGAGATTACACATCGCGGCTGATTTCGCAGCTCAACCTGAAACGCTCCGCGCGTACCAGACTGACCCCTCACCGCGCCTCAGTAAGTTCGCGCCCTACTCAGCAGGAGGCGCAACAATGAAAAAAGTCGCGCAATATCGCCGCAGTAATGGCCCGAACGCTGGTTTCAGCGAAAAACTAGCCTGGCGACTATCTAAAGGCCCAGCAACTGGTCAGGAACTGGCTAACTGGATGGGAATCACCCTCCGGGAGTTTAACCGGCTCATTCTCAACACCATGCGTCATGGCGGGAAAACGCTGCAGGTTGAGGCATCCAATCCGATCAGCTTGGGTGGTAATGCTCTCGACCGCACCTACACCCTGGTCAGGCGTCCACGCCGGGTTGCCCCGCAGGCATTGCCACCAATGGTGATCAACCAGAGCAATGACCGGTCAGAGGAGGCTATCAAGTGCCACCGTGCTGCAGCTAAAAGACGTGCCCGACTGATTGCCAGCGGGATTTACATGGAATGTATGGGTTAAGGAGTTACGGATGACTGAAGTTAAACGTTATTCCCATAATGGTTTGCGGGGAATGTTAGAGCATAAAGCGGGTCGTTATGTAAGTTATGAACGCTACGCTGCTCTTAATACAGAGCGTGACGCGTTGATGGCTGAGAATGCCGTTCGTGGAGAAATAATTGAGCGCCTGATTGGTCAATACAGTGCGGCGGGTTATCACGCCGTACAGAATTCACTTAATCCAGCACAGTCATTGCTATACGACGCAATGCAGGTGCTGAAACAGCCAGCCACCGACGCCTACTTCAACTTAGTGCGGGCTGAGGGTGTTGAGTTGGTTAAGTCTCATCCAGCGATAACGCTCTGCAACCTCACGCATGTCTGTGAAGAAATAGCCAACCAACTCCGCGGCTGTAAGGATGGTGAGTGATGGATGCATCCGCAAAAAAGAAATACCTCTCCAAAATCCAGAAACTGATGCGTCTGGCAGAAAACACCAGTAGCCCTGCAGAAGCCGCCAGTGCCATGTCAAAAGCTCAGGCGTTCATGCGTGAGCATGGCCTGAGTGAATCAGAGGTCGTGTTCTCTGAAATCAGCACCAGTGAAAGCAAAAGCTCACCGAGCGATGCTGAGAAGCTGCCTCGCTACATGATTTTCCTGACTCAAACCATCGAAAAGGCGTTCGCTGTTAAGTGCCTTGTAGGTTGGAGAGCAACCTCTGGCTACCGCTACAAACGCGTCGTTAGTTTTTACGGGTTGGATAACCGTGATGTTGCAGCTGCGTACATTTTCGACGTTCTGACACGCCAGATTAAGCAGGCGCGAAAAAAGTTCATCAACGAGCACTGCGAAAGTTGGCTTGCCTCGAAGCGAAAGGCGGCACTGGCTGACCAATTTTGTGAGGGCTGGGCCTCTGGTGCCTATCACGCAGTGAAAGAGCTGGTCATCGATGAAGAGCAGGAGGCCAAAATGAGTGCCTACGCGGAGAAACTGAGAGATGAGGGCATGGGTAAAGCCAAGACCCGTAACAGTAAAGACGATGACTGCCCCTCTCATGCTAAATATCTCGGCTACCAAGAAGGTAAGCACGCAAAGGTGTTTCATGGGGTTGATGGAAGCAGTAATGGCCCTGCGCTAATCGGTATGGCGGAATAATGATGTCCGGTAATGAGGTTTGATTATGTCCAGAATGGTTAGCCTTGAGGATTGGGCTAAAGATGAATTTGGAGAAGAGGCTCCAAGTGTGCGCACTTTGAAGGCGTATGCGAAAGGCAAAATGATGGCTCCACCAGCGGTAAAGGTTGGCCGGAAATGGATGATTGATCGTGAGGCGCGGTTTACCGGAATTCTCGCCGCACCAAAATTAGCACCTACAGCAAACCCAAAATTGAGAAGGATTATCGAGGATGGCTGCAAGACCGCGCACCCATAACATTACAATCCCCAACCTCTATTCAAAGCTGGATAAACGCACTGGTCGTGTGTATTGGCAATATAAGCACCCTATCACTGGCAAATTTCACAGCCTGGGAACTAATGCTGATGAAGCGAAGCAGGTTGCTAATGAAGCCAATGCCATTATTGCAGAACAGCGGACCCGGCAAATACTCAGCGTTAACGAGAAGATCGCAAAAATGCGGGAGTCGCGAGAATTTATCACCGTCACAACTTGGCTTGATCGTTATCTTGAAATACAGCAGGAGCGTCTTGAGTCAGGGGAGATAAGAATAAATTCGGTGAAGCAGAAAAAGAAACCTGTCGAATTGTTACGTCAGAATTGCGGAATGATGTATTTAAAGGACGTTGGGGCGTTAGAGGTCGCGGAGATAGTCGATGCTGTTAAAGCCGAAGGCCATAACCGTATGGCTCAGGTAGTGAGGATGGCGATCATCGATGTGTTCAAAGAGGCCCAGCACTCTGGGCACGTTCCGCCCGGCTACAACCCAGCGCAGGCCACCAAACAACCACGCAACCGGGTAGTACGTCAGCGTCTTTCACTGGACGAGTGGCAAGCTATATTCAGGGCTGCAGAAGATCATCCGCCCTATCTTCAGTGCGCAATGCTTTTGGCCCTAGTCACCGGCCAGCGTATTGGGGATATTTCCAATATGCATTTTTCGGACATCTGGGACGACATGCTGCATGTTACCCAGGAAAAAACCGGGTGCCGTGTTGCCATCCCTCTGAGCTTGAGGTGTATGGCCATTGATATCTCACTCAGAGAGGTTATCGCTCAATGCCGGGACGCTGTAGTGAGTAAATATCTGGTCCATTTCCGTCACTCAACCTCACAGGCCGTCCGAGGTGATAAGGTTTCTGCCAGCTCTATTACAACGACGTTCAAAAAGGCCAGGAATCACTGTGGGCTCACTTGGGCTGAAGGTGCAGCACCCACCTTTCATGAGCAGCGTTCGCTATCAGAACGTCTGTATCGTGAACAAGGTGTGGATACTCAAAAATTACTTGGCCATAAGACTCAGAGAATGACTGATCGCTATAACGATGATCGCGGCAAAGACTGGATTGTGGTGGATAACATGTGTAAATCTTGAAGGCGGTGACCCGCCTTTTAAGAACATTAATTAAATTAAAAATGAAACTTTCATTTAACAGCATTGCCGTCAGCAGTCGTCATTCCGTTTAGATTCCGCACTTTTCCGTAAGTTTCTGTTAATTATTAAATTTGCTATTCTTTTAACTAATCTTTTTGATATTACTGAAACCATTTGCTCTTCTTTTTCTCTCGCTTTACTTTTCGACTTAAAATATGCCCAGACTTGGGCTGCAGCAAAAAGTGACAAAAACAACAAAACAGAAATAACAATGCCTTTTGGGTAATTATAGTTTGCGGGGAAAATAAGCCCCTTGCAACTCCAAAAATAAATAGCGGAAATAATAAAAGTAACTACCCCGTTAAATGCATTGGCCTTAAAAATGCTCTCTTCAAGGTTAGAAGTTGCCTCATTTAATTTCTCACAAAACACTATCGAACTAGCTTCATCTTTATTGTTAGAGATCAGATAGCCATTGATTATAGTATCTGCATTCTTTCTTTCAGCATCACCGCCTCTTACTCCCTGATATAAAGCATACCCTACCGAAAGAAATATAATAATTGAAGCGGTGGCAAAAAAATCCCAATCAACATCCAGTGGAGATAACGTTAATTTACTCAACTTAAATAGTAGTATTACAGTGGCCGCCCAAGCTGCAATAAGTACTAAAGAAAAACGGACTGCGCTATTTGCACGTTTCAGCACTTCATAATGACGAAAGAGACTTAAGTTGACCATTTTTTACTCCATTAAAAAATTTCAATAAATCAGTTTTGGGGAAGAATTTTGGGGAAGTTTTGGGGAAATAAAGTAAATATCAAAAAGCCAACACGATTTTTACATTCGTGTTGGCTGTATGTTACGTAAAGCCGATTACATATTTTCGATGATCGCGTCACCAAACTCTGAACATTTCAGCAGCTTAGCGCCATCCATCAGGCGTTCGAAATCGTAAGTCACGGTCTTGTTAGCGATAGCGCCTTCAACACCTTTAACAA
>Ga0308167_1000781_pt1 | contig 47491 bp, 47 predicted proteins | sample PhyCR1_2_FD_202138 | JGI IMG/M metagenome (GOLD analysis project Ga0308167, IMG submission 202138) | Phyllosphere microbial communities from UC Gill Tract Community Farm, Albany, California, United States - DLSLRC.R1 | ecosystem: Host-associated > Plants > Phyllosphere > Unclassified | place... | reverse complement strand
TTTAACCAACTTAAAGTCTTTTGGGTGTAAACCAGCTTGTGTCGCTGCCAATGAAAAATCAGCCACGACGCCATCCATATCTACATAAATTCTTTTAAACATATTTGATTCCTTATTTATAATCTGTGTAACTTTTTAATGAATAGTTCTGCTTTTGTGTCCTGCAAATTTGCTTTTTCAAGCAATGCATTAATTTCTTGTCTCTTTACTGTCAATCTATATAAATTTTCAAGATCGTCAATCTGATAATGTTCTCGGAAAAAATCATTTCCTTTAATGGTGAAATCTACAATAATTGTTTTATCATTCCAGAAGCCATTAAAAGGTCTGATCGCAATTTCAAGATTATCCAGAGGTGTAATTTTGATATCTTGCAGATACTCTTTTATGCTTTTCCTGTATACTTCCGCGAAAAAAGAAGATTTATGGATTGAATAAAAATCATGATAGAGATTAACTATATTCCATGCAAAATCTTTAAGTTTTTCTAATGGTGTTGTATATATTGAATGAAAAAGAGTATTATTTATGTAACATTTGAAATGATCAACATCATTAAAATCTACTTTAATTTTATGTGGTAGTTCTGTTTCAGGAATAATCATATCGCTCTTAATAATATAAATGTCAGGATTATATGAATAGAGAACATTATCATTTAGTTTAATAGAAAACATTTCAATATGCTTAGTTAAAAAAATACGATATAAAAGAGATTTGAAATCAACGTCTACTTCATAATCCAGAACTAAATCATTTTTATCAATAAATTTAAATGTTTTTTGATTATCTCCAAAAGTAGAAAAGAATTGTTCTCTGAATATAAGTCTTGACTCAGTTATGCTATCTTCCTGTAAATGACTAAAGTTGATTAAATTTTCAATCACTTCTTTGAAGTAATCTTTGTCTTCCATTATGCTCATCCAATCCCAAGGATTTCCACTATGAAAATCATAGAAAGAGCATGCAATTAAAATGGCATTGGTTGTTCTGATAAATGCCTTATTATGGGAACTAAGGTAATCAGATAATGCTTTTTTAAAATTATCTGAATTATATTCGCCATCATTTAGCGTAATGTTTTTTTCATGGTCGATGTGAATATTAATTTTTGAAAAATTGTAATTTTTAATACCATGAAGATAGTTGTCATAATTTAAACAAAAGCATAGACTACCATCTTCAGTTTCATAATTTTCAATTTTCAAAGATTCAAAAAAATTATTAAGAAAATAGTAATCTTTTTCATTAAACAAGTTAAGTATTTTTTTAAAATCCATAAGAAGTAGAATTAAATATTTCTTTTTGATATCATTAATGGTAACAGATGGAAATGAAGATAAAACGATGTTATTAAAGTCAATTAAAGATAAATAAGAATCGTTATTGATTGCTTTTCTTTTTACATCCTTGAATTTATTTTTTAATGTCATGAAAATACCCTGTTTTCTTTGAGTATACTTCAAAGTAAACAGGATAATCAAGAAATTTTTAACAATAATAAAATATTATAACCTGACTAATTTATTTTTGTGTTCAGAATTAGAATTAACAATTGCGTTTTCCAGAAAAATTTTTTGAAAAAGACTCTGAGACTGAGTAAGACAAAAATGTTCAACTAAATTCATATAATGTTCATAAATTTGCTTATCATTAAATAGAACATCTTTTTTATTTTCAGGAAATTGTTGAATTAAAGCTGGAAAAATTTCTTCATAAAAAGACACATTTATATAGTTTTCATGAGGAGCTATTGCTTCTTCATAGAATTTATTTTTAACAAGTTTAAAAAAAGTAACACCAGCTTTGTCATTTTCATCATAAAATTTACAGGTAGAACTAATAAGAAATTTTATATGTTCTTTATTATGTCCTGCCAATGCATTTTCAAAAAGCAAACGATATTCAATCAGTGAGTTAAATTGAGGATCTATTTTTTCATGAATCCATTGAAAATATTCTTCTTTAAGTGTAATTCTGGAAAAGCCATCTAATGATACTAATCCAGTGGTCTTTAATGAATCTCTTTCGGAAAAACCATACAGATGATCAAGTCCTTGAAAAATACTGGAGTCAGGATTTTCAACATAATTTAAACATTCTCCAATAATCTCAAAAACAGGAAAAGATTTGCGGTTGTTTATCATAATATTTCTAAAAGAATCATTAGTAAGAATGTTTTGTCCCAGTATTTCAGCTTGTCTAAGTGAGATATTTTCTAGTGAAAATATAGAAGACATCCAAAAACAATCCATATACTCATTAGAATCATTTTCAGTAATTTCCTCGCCTCCCTGGTAAGTATAATAATGGAGATCATTATTATCATATTGTTTAAAGTATAACTGATTAAAATTATTTATTTTGTTTATATCAAGGGAATCTATAAGAAAGTTAATGGTTTTTTTATTTGTTGAATTAAGTATAGCTGCCATTAAGATACTTGGATCATTTTTTAAATCATTTGAAATGTTAATCTCTTTTAAAAATTGATGAGTATGAGTTTCTGCATGACTAACGATTGCATGAATAATATGTTTTTTTATTTCAGGTGTAACGTTATCAAAATATTCATTAAACGCAGAGATATCATTTTGTTTATGTGCGTTTATTAAAAATGAGATCAATTGTTGTTCAGTGTTGTTCATTTGTTTCTATTTTCCCTTTTATATTATATTCGTTTAACATTCAATAATGAACTGACTTGTTTTGATGAAATCTGTAATTCTTCTTTTTCTTTTAATGATACAAACTCAGAACATATATTTTGAGCATTTTTAATGTGGTTATTCTCAAATCTTAAAAATTCATAATACAGATTGTAAAAATCATCTTTTTTAGCATTATAGAGTAATTCTATATATTCTTTGTATTTTTCAGGTTTATCATGAAACGTTATATTAAGTAACATTAATAAATTGTGATCATAGTTTACGGGGAAAGGGATCTTGTTTTCTTTATCGTAATCAAGAAAAAATTTAAATGCCATGAGTTCGTTATCCAGGCAATGAACAAGTATATTATACCCATTGTTATCCAGATGGTGGTACTCTATTCCCTGATCACATAAATATTTTAAGTCTTCATATTGGATTTCTTCTTTTGAGCAAAAAAGATGAAGAATGTTAAGATTCTCAAAGTTAACATGATTAATAATAGGTCTAAGTTCTTCAATATTGTTTTTAATAATGTTCATGGCATGTCTGGAATTTTTTTTATTTCCATACTGAACAAATTCAAATAAAAAACTTTCCTGACGATAATCAATCAAACAAATATCGATATTTTTTTCTTTTAATAAATGAAATTTATTCATTGATAGCGAATAAAAAAGTGCATTACGATTAAATACATCAGTATGATGAATGTTAATGTTATTTTCGACTAACCACGAGAATTTTTTAAATGAGCATGAAAATAATGCATTTTGTCTTAGCTCATTTAAAGCATTAATAGAGAAAGACTTATCATTCTTCACTTTTTCCAGGTCTTCAGCTTTTTTTAAGTTAAAAACAGGATGTATTATTTTTTTCAATTTTTTACCTTTATATACGCGATAGTGATTTTTTAGTCGTTGTTTTTCCATGAAGTGATTTATTCAACATATCAGCTTCCTGTTCTATAATCATTTTGTTTACCAATGTAAAAAGAGTGTTCGATTCTTCATTATTAACATAAATACTTTTATCTTTAAATACATTATAAATATTGAACCCTGCTATATTAGTTTCAAAAACCGAAGAGTTTGCTTGTGGCATACTAATAAAAAACTCAATACATTCCTGAACGCTATGTGCAAAAGCATCACTTAATCCGGTATGTCGCGCTTTACTATTTTGTATTTTTTTATATAAATGCAGAGCTAATTCCATGAAAGGCGTATTTCCCTTTTTGTTTTTTTCATTGCAAAGTAAAATAAAATGATCTTCTGACATAGAAGAATATATTTCTTTCATATGGCTATTCAAACTAAAACCAATAGTACTATCTGAAAATACTTGATGTAAAACATTATTGCCATTATCTTGATTTTTTATTTTAATCCAGTCTTCCTGATTAGTTATTACTTTTTCTTTAATATGTTTATAAATATCAGGAAATCCAGTAATGGATTCTATTAAGTGATTCGAGTTAAATTCGACTTGATATTTACTTACTATGTATGAAAAAGGCTTATTTATATTACTTTCAACAATGATATCTATAATATCCTGTTTATATTGCTCCATATCCATATTATATTTCTTTAAATAATGTTCTAAAAATATAATTTTTTCAAGACCATATCGAAAATTGGTTTGATTAAGTTCTTTCAGGTAATCATGAACATTTTCTTCATCGTGTTCTTCGATATAAACGGAATTCATAAAACTTTTCATAAAATGAGAAACTTTTATTTTTTTGAATAATTCCTCTGGGTTATAATCATAAAAAGCAATAAAGCTTTCTTCGCTACTGAGTAGATCGAATACACAATTATCAAGATAACTAATGATATCATTTTGTTGTAAAATAACATCATCAAAATTGCAATTTTGAATTTTATTATTCAGTTGGTTTTTATCTTCTAATGTAAACATGAAGTAGCCCCCTCCTTAAAGACGAACCGTATTTTTTTTAGAAACAGAATTCAACGTACTGTTAAGCGTTCTTTTTTCCAGTTCTATTTCATAAATTGAAATTTCTTGTGCAACAGGACGAGAATACGCTTCGTCTAAATTAACAATATCATTAAATATAGCAATATCTTCTTCTTTTTGCTTTCTATCTGAAACTATATCACGCAATACTTTTTGTGAATAGGCGGCAAAAGAGGTAACATGATCGTTAACAAACCCGTCCCACAAAAATAAAAGTGTCCCTTGTCTAGTTTTTTCATTAGAAAGCTGACTTTCAATAAATGGGATTATTAGTTCCTGGTCATTTTTTTCAAATGCATAAGTAAAAAAACTTATTAATTTATTGTCGGTATAATCAATATAATACTCTTTTAATTTTCTGCACTCTGATATATATTCCGAATTTTTAACAAATATCCGGCTAAAAAATGGTGAAAAATATTGATTATTTAATAAAGTATCTATAAATTTTGTTTTTTCATTCTCATCAATATTACGTGAACGTATCAAATCCCGTATTAAATACAGTGAACCGTCTGCCTCAAAGAAATTTTCTTTTGTATTTTGTATCACACATCTTATAAATTTTGATTTATAATCTGATAGTTTCTGTCCGTCTTCTTTTGCTATATATCTAAGTAAACAGCTAAAAGGAGAATAAATACCATGCTGTTCAAATGAGAAATTGGCAATATAATTATGGTGTATTATTACGTTTTTAATATCGGTAACAGATTCCTGCAAATTATTTTTATCTAAATTTTTGTACTTTTCGAGAATGTATTCATTAAGAATAAAAGTATCCTGATTGACAAAATTGATAAAATCTTTGTATCTATCAAAAATGACCTCATTTTGACAAAATAAAGGTTGAAGGATAAACCATTTACTTTTATTTCCCTTATTCTCATAATCGTTATTTATAGTTTCTTTGGAAAAATTAATTGTAGCCAGTGCAATGTCTGATAAAACGTTTTCACGAAGCATCGTATTTATATAATAGATTTGTTTATATTCTTCCTGTTTACTTACCCATTTAATGAAGCTTTCCTGATGAATCGTGTTTTGAATTGTCCGCATAAACTGAATCATTAAATGATTATCTGATTTGTTTAAAATATTAAAAACAGAATCTTTTAATTTATCATTATTCAGCAAATTAAGATGCAAATTATGTAAAGGGACTCTTTCTCTGGACATATTCTCATACTGATCTTGTCTGGTTAATAAATCAGAAAACGAGTCAGAACAATGAGTATTGGTATCATTTAAATAAGCGAAAAATTTAGTCTGTATATTAATAAATGTTTGATTTATGGTAATTTCATTATATTTGACATCTGACAGTGTTTTTATTCCAGAATGATTATTACATACTAAAAATATAAAACTCAGGTAAATGATATTTTCTCTGTCTGCTTGTTGTCCCTGATCCAATAAAAGATTCTGAACTTCAGGAAGGCATGAATTCAGTAAGTCATTTAAATGCTGTATATCTGATTTTTCGTATGAAGCTGATTTTTTAAAGTATAAAAAAGCTTCTTTAACATTGTAAAAATGTGAATTTTTCATGGATTAAATGTTCCTAAGTAGTCTCTATTCATTATAAAACAGTTTTTCATCATTGAAAACCTTTGTTTTTTCAATAATTGAGAAAAATCTGGTCTGGACAATAAAAAAGAATTAGTGTAAAACATTGTTCATAGGGTAGGGAGCCTACTTTATTGATAATAATGATTAAATTACAATATAAAATAAGGGGAATAAGGATGAAAAAAATTACCATAATGTCAGCAATTATTTTTGGTGCAGTAGCTTTAGCAGGTTGTTCTTCAAAAGGTGCCAAGCTAGATCAATTAAGCAGTGACGTTCAAATTCTTAATCAACGTGTTGATACACTTCAGTCTGACGTAAACCAAATACGGGGAGATGTCGACCAGGCAAGAAGCGAGGCTCAACGAGCAAATCAGCGTTTAGATAATCAAGTTATCACTTACAGAAAATAAATATAACTGGATTGAATAAAAAATGGCCTTGGATGGTCATTTTTTATTTATTGCGATATATAAAAATTAGTCTATACTGATAAAAAGTGTGAATAAATGGAGATATTTATGAATACAGGTATTAAAAGAAATATCATTACCTTTTTTGATGTTAATAAATCTAAATGGGTAATAAAAGAAGAAGGTCGTAAAAAAGAACTTCAAAGTTTTAATACGCCGCAATCAGCTATTGAAAATGGTGATAAGCTGGCTGAAAAAAATAAAGTGAAAAACATTATTCATTATATAGATGGAACAATTAAGATTTCCACAGATTTTACTTAGCAATCAAAGTCTTTTTTGTTTTTGAGAGTGTTCTACTTTAATAAGATTATTCATTTTCGCTTTTTCGTCACTTATTTTATCAATTTTGATATCTTCTAAAATTGATTGTATATTTTTATAAGTTAATCCTGTTAATGAATATAAAGAAGGAGAATTGAAACAGTTATTAATTTCGTGGAAATAACGAATTAAATCTTTGGCTAAAATATAAGGTTCATCAGTATTAACATCAAACAGATTATCGCCAATAGAATAAAATGCTGGCTTGTCTGAACTGTTAAAATATAAAAGATCACATTTTTTCTTTTCAATGAGTTTGTAATAATGAATGAATTTCTCTATAGATTGATAATGTATAATACAATTTTTAGCGTCTACAACTACACTTTGGTTTTTTATGATATCCTCTACATTGTAACAAACCATATCAATGCTCAGGTCAAAAATATTTAAACATTCTGGCTTCTCCACCTTTTTTGCTTGCAGATTATCTACGTATTTAAAATAGTGATGCTGAATATCAGGATTAATCGTATTTCTAACCATATCTTTATAGGCAGAATAGCGTAATTCACGATTGAAATTATTATCAGAAAAAACAAGAAAACTTTCTAACTCAGTTGTATCTTTTCTGTTGCTCCGGCAATATTGAGAGATATGATGAAAAATATGTTTGTCCCATTCTTTACTGATTAATTCAGAAGGTTGATATAAAACTAAATCCTCATTAAACAAAAATAAAGTAATCTGGTATTTTGACCAATTCTTGTTATCAATTTGCAGCCTAAACCCAACCAATTCAGGGTAATTGTTATATAATTTTTCGATTAATAAAATGTGGAGATTTGTTTCAAGTGCACCGTAAATTCTGTCAAAATAGGAATTATTATATTTACCTAATACCGTATCAAATTTTCTTTCAGAATAATATCCTGGCTTATTTATTGTTATATTCATATTTTTAAATTCTCTTATTTTTTTTGTTATCAAAAAATTCAGTAATAATAGAATCTGTTAAATTAGATTTTTCTACACAGCTATGGGCTTTTTGTATACAAATAAGCAATTCTTCCTTTTCCTTATCGGAATAACAAAAATCATAATATTTACTTATATCAATATTAAGTTTAAGAGATATTGCCATTGTAAACAAATCAGTTAGTGCTAGATTTTCTTTTATAAAAATATCATTAGAAAGCATATGTTGAATTTGCATGGAAATGAATTTTTGTAAGTATGCCCGATTAGGGAATTGCTTAAAATGACATACGATTTTATTTACCGTTGATAAAAGATAATTTTTGCCACGAATTAAAAAAAGAATATCCATGGAATCCAGAGGAATATTGGGTATGAGCTTTTGAAAAGCAGGATTATTGAAAATAAAATTTCTTAGACTATCATCTCTTAAAATATTAGCTTTCATGTATGACTGTAATAAAATGTTTTTTTGCACATTTGATGGTAATTTTGAAATATAATCACAGATTATATCATTATCTTCTGTTTCTTTATCATCAACACAATAATACAAGCAAATAAGTGTGTCTGTGTTAAAAGAGTATTGTTGGTTGATCAGGTAAATTAACGTTTTTTTTAATGCCGAACTAACCACAATATTAGCAAGAGAATAATATTGTTCTGATTCAGGGCATGGGAAATACTCACGATAAAAAAAGGCTTCATTATTATCTTTTTCATAATAATGCTGAAAAATATCGTGCCTTTCCAATTCAGAAAAAACAGATAAAATATGGCATAACTGCTCATCAATGTAATTCGTTTCGCCTTTTTTACTGTGAAAGGCGAGCTTCAATAAATGTCCGATATTTTGTACGTTTTCATGCAGAGACATAAGTTTCTCAAAAAGATAAAAGGAAAAATTAAGTATAATATAAAGAAAGTTAAAAAACAATTATTGTATAATATCTGCTTCAAATATAAGAAGAGAAATAAAAAAAACATTGAAATTTTTATCTCAGGCTGTTAAAATATTCTCAATTCATAAAAAGGACATTATCATGAAACGAGTAAATTTTCATTTCCAAAAGAGTTTTACGATTCGTTATTGATTCTTATGTTTTGTATTATTTTTACTAATCATCTTATATAAGGAATCAAAAATGAATACTTTTCTCTCTGAATTAAAAGAACGTGGTCTTATCGCACAATTAACCAATGAAAATGCAATTAATGAACAACTGAATAAGGGAGTAAGACTCTACTGTGGATTTGATCCAACGGCTGACTCATTGCATGTAGGAAGTCTTTTGCCTTTGGTGACTTTGTTACGTTTTAAACGGGCAGGACATACCATTTTTCCACTTATTGGTGGTGCTACTGGTATGATTGGCGATCCATCATTTAAGGCACAGGAACGCACATTAAACGATGTAAACACGGTTAATCATTTTAAAACATGCATTACGGAGCAGATCATCTCTCTTTTGGGTAAAGATACTGATGTAGTTGATAATTTACACTGGACTCAGGATATGTCAGTGCTGGACTTTTTAAGAGATATTGGCAAACATTTTAGTATCAATGCCATGATTTCCAAAGAGTCTGTAAAAAGTCGTATTGAAAGACCGGATCAGGGTATTTCTTTTACAGAATTTGCTTACCCTTTATTACAGTCAATGGATTTCTGGAAACTTATGAAATCACATGAATGTACTATGCAGCTGGGGGGCAGTGACCAATGGGGTAATATCACAGCAGGAATTGATCTGATTCATAAAAAAGAAGGTCATGATTGTGTTGCAACCGGTGTAACAATTCCGTTAGTCACGAAATCAGATGGTACTAAATTTGGTAAAACGGAAAGTGGAGCAGTCTGGTTGTCAGCCGAAAAAACTTCCCCCTTTAAATTTTTCCAATTCTGGCTAGGAACACCAGATAGTGATATTGAAAAACTGTTTAAAATGTTCTCTTTCAGAACAGTGAGTGAAATTGATGAAATTCTGGAAGCAGATAAAAAAAGAAATAAACCAGAGGCTCAAATGTTACTGGCCGAAGAACTTACAGCATTAGTGCATGGAATAGAAAAACTAAATGCTGTAAAACAGCTAAATAATGCTCTTTTCACAGGAAATTTTGAAGATTTGAGTATTGAACAATTTAAAGAAATTGAAGAAAAAATGCCTTCTCTTGAAACACAGGAAGTAAGTATTGTTGAACTTCTGGTAATCAGTGGTCTGGCTAAATCAAAAAAAATGGCAAGGGATTTCATTCAGGGAGGTGGTATTTACCTTAATGGAAAAAAAATCATTGCCAGTGAATTTGAAGAAATGCACCAACTTGAAATTGTAAAGGATAATTTGTTACATAACCGATTTTCTATCCTTCAACGTGGCAAACAAAATTTTGTATTGTTAAAATTTTAAGTTTGAAAACTTAAAAAAAAGAGGCTTAAAGCCTCTTTTTTTGTGCCGTAATGTTTGATACTACTTGTTTATAAAGGGCAATGCGTTGTTTAATTGAACTTGAAACATTAATTACGTTAAGAAAGGTATCTTCTCTAACATCAACATTTTCAGGAATAATGTTGATAACTGTTGCTAATTCTTCTCTTGATAACGAAATATTGTCAGCCTGTTCATAAATTAAATCAATGCAGTCATCTATATGTGTTAAAAAATTATTTTTGTCCTCTTGTGCAAATTTATATTGGTGAGCAGGAAAAGAAGTCGCAAAGGTTTTTATAAATATGAGTTGTTCTAATATTTCTTCCTGACATTTATGCATACTTAAAACCTGTTTAGATTTTTCAGGAATGAAGCTGAGTAATATCCATGGTGCAAGTGAATAAAAATGCTGATAAAAAAACATATTATCTAAAAATTCATTTGTTTTTTTATAATTTTTTTCTGCCTGATTTTTAAATTCCTGCGTCATATCAAGAAGATTTTCTTCATTTAAAAACGTAAGAAAAAAGTCCATATAAGATTCAAGATAAGTATTAAAAGGTCGCTTTTTTACCTGCTTCATATGGTGAAGCCCTTCCTTGAAAAAGGCATTAAAATAATCTGAAATTACACCTATATTATATCCAAATGAATCAAGAGACAGTTCCTTATGTAAGTTTAAAATTTTTGTAATGAGTTGATACTCTACTCTACTATTATGGACAGGTTTGTTGTTATAAGAAAGCAGAGGAATAACCATAGATTGTAAAGCATTTGCTATTTTTGGATTATCGTCAATCAGTGCATTATATAATTCCCACTGAATTTTTTTTGTATCTTTTATACCCACGTTTTTTTCTTTTGTCTGGTAATTATAGGATTCTTCTAAAAAAATAAAATCGATTTTTTCCTGGTTGGTAAAATATCGGTTAAGTATTTTTATAATAAACTCATGATCTTTTTCTATTATAGATTCAGAAGAATTAAATAAGCGAGATATAATAATATTTATAGCACTTTTATCAGGAATGTGTTTATCAATAATTTTAAGGTTTTTTATTGTTTCTGCTATTTTAAAAGACCAACCTCCTGTGCTTTTCAATGTATTTAGCGCAATTGTTTTTTTTCTGTCATCGTTTGAAAAATAAAGTGCTGAAACAACAGAAATATTTTCAATATCTGTAATATTATTTAATTTTACATGAATATTAGAATGATATTCTTCCTCATTCATTTCTGCTAATTCATTTAAAAACCATGGTTTCGCTTCCAGATAACGGTCTTTTTCAGTTAGTGTAATTTGATAATTATCTTTTAAAAAATGGTATATATCTTTATCTCCATTATTTATGCTACTTTTATATAAATGATGAATATAGTCCTTATTACTTTGAAAACTCTGGATTTCCTGTTTATTATAAAAAGAAAATCTGCCATAATCGTTGAAATCGCTTTCAGTTAATTGAGGTTTGAAATATTTAACAAAAATTTCTTTTGATAAATTTTCCGCAGCATGCAGAGAAAAGGCAACATGATTCTGTGTGTTGAAAGAGAGTTTATCAGCATACTTTGCTAAAATAACTTCATATAGCCAATCATTTTTTTTATATAATGCCACATTAAGTAAGTGTGAAGTATCACCAAATGTAAATGTTCTACGACTAGGAATATTAATATCTTTTACAATATTGTCCATTATATCAATAAAATCAGCGATGAGTTCTGCTTTTTTATCCTGTTTTTTTACGTTACTTTTATTTGCAATATCATACAATCGCTCTACATTTGGATCTTTAAAATATGCCATTCATCTATGCCTCTGAATTATGTATTTTTAAATTATATCATAGTTATATATATTTTCACTAAAAAGTTTTTAATTTAGTAATCTATGATAAAATAGTAATATTGAAACACAAGGTCAGGTATATAAAATAAATGGAAGATATAAACAGAGATATTGTTGTCTCAATGTTTGATAAAAAAGGTTCAGAACTTGATGATTTTTTGAAAGAACATCCTCATTACATAAATCAAAAAAATAACACAGGCAAAACTTTACTTTTTTATTCAGATATAGAAGACACCAAAATACTTTTGAAGTACGGAATAAATACGGGCATTAAAGATGCCAATAATAGGACTGCGATTTTCTATGAAAATGAAAAAAATGAAAAGTATGCTTTACTTTTATTAGCAACGGAAGATGTAAATGCTCAAAACGGAAAACTGATAGAAAGTATTCATTGTCTGGAAAATTTACACTTTATAGAAAGTAAGGGTTTTGATTTTGGTGAATTTTCTTATGGCGAATTCCCATTACAGGATAAATATTTTTTCGACAGAATATGTAAAATCAAAAATCAAGATATTCTAAATTATGTATTGTTTGAAAAAGAAATAAAAATTCCACTGCATTACCGAAAAAGACCTTTTTTTATAGAATGGCTAATCTTTACAGAAGTTATAGACCCTGTTGAAATAAAAAAGATGGCACATTTGTTATTCAAAAAAAATGGAACAGAAAATGTTCAATTAAGGGAAAGTGGAGAACTTTATTTTAAAGAACAAATTCTTGATGAAGAATTAATTAATGAAGTGTATACAAGCTATAAAAGCGAGCAAGATAAGAAAGAATTAACTGAAGTATTAAATTCCAACAAAATTAAAAAAGGCATGAGCATAAGATTATGATGATAAAAAATACTGAAAAAAATTACATTGATTTACTGTTGGAAAAAGCCATAAATAGATCTAATTCAGAATATCTAAAAAAATTCGATAAAATAGTAAACGATTTTTCTGCCATCAAAAACGAAAAATCGCTTAACACATTCATGGTAAAATATAAAATAGAGAGTGAATCATTTTTAAATATGACATTCACATTTAATCAAGTTTATGGTCATGTAATGAGTAAAATAACATTTTCCGGTATTATGTTGTTGACTGGAAATCTATATTTGAAAAGTTATTTTGACATAAAAGATAATATAGAGGAAAAATCCTTTACACAAGAAGAAAACGTAAACTTTTTTGGTACCGAAATAATAGGGGACTTTGTTAATAGTGAAAACAATAAGATAAAAGAATCTTCAAATTTAATTTACTTTATAGAACAAGTAATAGACAGAAAGATAACTATGGAAAAACAAAAATATTTAGATAATATTCTCAATACCATAGCAAATGCCTATAAAAGTAATCATTTGACTCTTAATTGTCTTGAACAAATTTTCCAGTTAGCTTTAGAAAAAGACAGTCATACATTAACAAACTCTGCTGATTTTATGCCTGGCATTCTAAATAAACTTATGTCTGCTTATATTGAAAAAGGTGAAGCCTCTCAGATTATACAGGATTTGCTAAAAGAAAAATATGTTCATTTTATGAAGGATAAATTTTTATTTGATAATTTACTCACTATCACAGGTATGAATATAAAAAACCTTAAATTTATTTATGCAATTAAAGATTCAAATGTTGATGTATTTAAAAAAATAATAGAAGTTCATTCTTTAAAAGATTTTGTTTGTCATTATAACGATTTGGTAGCTTCATACTCAAATGAATATGATAATAATAGTTCTCCATTACTATTTGGGCAGTTTGGATATTATAAAACAGACAGAGAACTAGAAGTATTATTAATGATAATAAAAAATTATGATCTGCAAACAATAACACCTGATTACAAAAAAATGCTGGATGTATTTTTAACAACGTTAATTTCCAATGATAAAGTAAAAATGCAAGAATTTTTAGAATTAATGAAAGAAAAATATGATTACGAATATTCTTATGGGTGTGTTTACAATAATGAGTTTCATACAAAAGTATTGCCCTGTTCAGAAAAAGCACATGGCGAAACATTCCTGCTTGATTATATATTAAAAAACAGATTAACTTTTCTTCCAGAAGATATTTTAGAGAATCTGAGTCTGCAAATTTTTCATTCATTTGATATTAATATGGTTGATAAGTTATTCGAAAATAATGAGACAAAAAATGTAATATACACTATTTTTCTTGAAAATTTTGGCAATGACAACAGAAGAATAAGGAAGATGATCGCTTCTGCTGAGGCACTCGAAATGACGGAACATATATTATCTCAAAAATTTATGAATGATAAAAATATTACATTGAGTAATAAAGAAATAATCGCATGTATTTCAAAAAGAAATAACACAAATAGGGAAAATGAAATAAGTATACTGTTTCAAAAAACATTCATGAAAAATAATCTTGATCTAATGGTGCCGTCTATAAAATCAACTAAAACGAATAGATTATAAATGCTACGATACGTAGCATTATTCAGATCCTATTTTTATTTATAATAGTTGAATTAGCATGTATTGAATTGCCTAAAATTTGCTGTTCACTTAATGTTTTTATTTGTAAGATAATTTTTTCTATAGAGACGTTTTGGTCAGTAATTGCATAACTAAAATGATTAAATTTATTATTAAAGTGCTCAATAATTTTTTCTTTTAAATGCTGAACGGTTTTACGCTGATTAAATAAATCCTGATAAAGTTGAATAAAATCCATTTCAAGTAAAGTAAATAATTCAGCCGTATGATTAACTGGACAAAAATTAATAAAATCAAAAAAGACATCTATATTTTTCATCATAGATTGCTCGTCGTTCTGATGACTGTAATAGTTTATTTTTAAAAATGCAGATTTTATGGTTGCAGATTGCGGTGGATTGAATACATTACTAAGGTTATCCTTTTTATCGAAAAATTTAAAAAGAGCCTTACTATTTTTTTTAGCAAATAATGCCATTTCAAATATGTCGTCAATATTTATGTAAATTGATTCCTTATAAGCATTATAAAAATCTTCGAATAATTTGTCACAAAAATTATTAACTTTACGTTTATTTAGATAATCTTGTTTAAAGTGAAAAACAACAGAACGTTTCTCTGTATAGGGAGCATTATGATATTCCTGCATATTCGTTGCCCAATATAAAAAAGAATTAATATTCTTTCTGTAAAATAATACTGCGGCTAAAATAGGTTTGATGTGTGCATATTTGTCGTCTGGAAGCGTTTCTTTTAAAAATTCACAGTTTTTTGAAAGGTCATCACTATTATAAATTGTGCCGGTATATTCACGACAGAGTTTTTGCATAAAACCGTCAAATGCTTCATCTGCAAAAAGCGTATAGGCGCGTTTAAAAAATTTAACATTGCCTGACATAAATGCTAATTGCATAAGGTTTTCTTTTTGTTGAAGTTTAATGTCATATTTATTAATATATTTCATAAATATATTAAATCTTTTTTCAGAAGGAAATTTATTAAGATGCCTCATTACCAAAGAAAGATCGATATCTTTTCTTTCTTCATTTGATAGAGAGTTAAGATAATTAATAGCCACTTTATCTGAAAAGTGCACAGTAACGGGATTCACATAATCAAAAATATAAAAAAGTTTACAAAAAGCATTAGAATATGACATAAGAAATCTCCTTATGATAATGTATCATTTTAATGTATTTTTTATATAAAGTATAGATATTAAATTTTAAAAAAATCATTGTATTACCTTGATTTTTTTGATATAGTCTTTGCGAATAAGGAACATAATCTAACGAGGAAATTGTATGAATTTTAAGAAAGTAATGTGTGCAGGTGTAATTTCAGCGTCTATTCTTATGACCGGTTGCACGACACATCTTGCAGAAGGACAAAAACAGGAATTGGCTGTTTATGAAAGTAAAGGCTTAGTTGTAAAAGATAAAAGTCCTGCCGGTGCAGCAGTTCTTGGCGTGCTCCCTGCAGCAGGCTATTTTTATACCGGACATCCCGTATTAGCAATCACCACTATTCCACTTTATCCGTTCCTTGGTTTCCTTTGGATGCCAGCAGATAACTACGAGGCAGCACAAACCCGAAATTATTATGCGACTAAAACCCAGGTAGAGCGCGATAAGGCAAAAGCATTACTGGAAATTGATAATCAGCTTTCAGAGAAAAAAATCAACTATGATCAGCATCTTCGTAAGCAAAGAGAGATTGAGTCTCATTTTTCGGGTTATTAATAGTAATCAAACAATATAAAGAGAGCTTAGGCTCTCTTTTTTATTTTATAAAAAAGGAGATTTTATGAAATTACGAAATGAGCTGTACACTTTTTATTATAATTGATTATATTTTAGCCATTAAAGTTAAGATAAGGAGTGTAATTATGTTGATTTCATTAAATAAATCCACAAATAAGGATGTTAAAAAAATTGGAGAAATTCTTTCAAAAATAGATAAAAATTACAGAACGGATATAAATGGAAAAATTAAAGTTGAACTCAGTAGATTCCAGAATCATAAAGAAATTAATTCAGTTAATCAGATTCACAAAATAACAATTGCATTAACTAATGAAGATGTAGTAGAAGAAATCAAAAATGAACTACGGTCATTGAGAAGTATGCTTAATTCTGATACAGATCTGACTATTTATGTGGCAGATTTAAGAAAAAATAATCCTTTATTCTACTGATACATTTTTTGTATTTGTGTTAAGGTAAACCGTTCATTATAAATTAAATGGTTAATCTTCTTTAATAGTGAAATTTTATTTATATAAAATTGACATATTTTTTATTTTTAATAATTTAGAATTATACCACTATTAAGGAAATGTTATGAAAAAGAAGAATAAAGGTTTTTCCCTTTTAGAAATTATATTGGTTCTCGCTGTAGCTGCAGGATTTATTATAGGTGTCTTTATGTTATTGAGTAAGTCTCAGATGAATTCAAAAGCAACACAGGAAGCAAGAAATATTCTCACCTTACAATCTGAAATTCAGAGATTATATCAGGGACAGCCTAATTATAATGGTTTGTCCACCTCTTTAATGATACAGGCTAAGATAGTTCCTGAATCAATGTTAGCAAATCCAGGATCGACCAGTTCCGATATTTTAAACTCTTTCGGAGGAAAGATAATACCGGGCATTGTTACAAGTGGTTTTAATCTCTCACTTTATTCTATACCAACAGAAGCTTGTGCTAAAATTGTTCCAGCCGTAGCTAACACTTTTCATACTATAGTTATAAATAACGCGACGGTTAAAAATACAAACGGTGGCATAAATATGGATTTAGCGAATGCCATAGCGCAATGTAATAAACAAGATCCTAGTATTCTACTGTTATACTCTAAATAAAAATAAAAAGCCTTGAAAAAGGCTTTTTTTATTACTCATGTAAGATTTTCATAATTGATAAAAAGTTGTACTTTGATTTTTTATTCTGTTATAATTCTTCTGATTGTAAACACATTGAGGAAATATCATGACTTACAAACTTATTATTGAATATGTAAAAAACACAGACCCTATAAGTCTGAAACATGTTGGTAAAGCAACCCTGCTTGATAAATCAGGTAATAAAGTATTCAGTAAACGTCCTGTAGCAATCCCTGCCGCGTTAGATTTAGCCTCGTTACATTATGCAGACCTCTGCAAGAAATTATCAGTAATTCATGCCGAGATTAATTCTGATCTTAAAGCATTTGATACCGATAAAATTTATACCGCCCATTATAAGGATTTGGTAAAGGATAATTTCTCAGATTTTATTAAGAATGATAAAGAAGTTTTATTTATTTCTACGAGTAATGTATTGGATCATCGTGATAATAAAGCTTTCATTATGTCACCAGAAGAATTCAGAGAGATTCAGGCTGTTGTCCAAAGTAAAGAAACATTAACTGTTGAAATACAAGAAAAATGGTTTTTCTGGTTCCCTAAAAAACTGCAAAGTGAAGTTGTAACTCATATTAATACTATCTATAATCGGTTTATGAATAAAGCTGTAGCATTGCAAGTTTTGAAAGACGAAGCTGATAAAAAAAATCAACAAGCAAAACCGGTTAGTGTTGTATCTTCTGCTGTTAATCATGTTGAGTCGGTTGTCCCCAAAAAAAATAATCCGATTCAACATAAACAAACACAGGCAGTAAGGAAATCACAAAATGTTCAGTCTCATTCTCGTTATAATGACGACGCAGATCCGTTAAACATTTTGCTGGCATTTACCAATCCAACTCTTGCAGTATTTATGCATCCTCAATCTTTGCTGGCGTGGGCAATGTATATGAATAGCATAAATAACACGGAACACAGTTCTGTTGAAAATTCGCTTAATCAGATTAATGGTTTTGATGACTTATCCGGTAAATATAAAGAAACAACAAATGGATATGTAGTCGATTTATATAATAATTCCGGTGATTATGTCGGTGATATTAAATTTGATTATGGTTCAAACAGCTATGAAGCAACGTCAATGGATGGTCAGACAAATACATTGAATGTAAACAATGATCGTTTTGATTTTGGTATCAGTTCTCCTGAAAGTTCACCATTGTCAATCAATCTGGTAAGAACAGAAGACGGCTTTGTAGGAAACTGGTATTCTGAAAATAATACGGGTATTGCTCCTGTAAATGCCGGAGTTGTTATTGGTAATGATTTCAACGTTTCTTCTACACCAGATAAATTAAATGATCTTGATAAGTTTGATTTTGGGAACAGCAGTAGCTCAGTAAGTTCAAAAGATACATTTGATTTTGGTGTAGATAGTAAGGTTAGCGAAGCTACTTCACCACCACAGCCTGAAATCACTGAACCCGTTATGTCTTCATGGACAAGTTCAGACCCTTACAACAATAATTAATTTAGATCAATTTGTAAAAGGCTGCATAAGCAGCCTTTTTTATGGCTTAAATGTATAACATGAAAAAAGCATTAATTAAGTTATCTATTAAAAAAATCCTCTCTATATCACAATTTTTAAGTTAATAATCAATATTTGCTCCCTATTCATCTGTTGTTCCATTTTTGATTTTTTTTTCCTTAAATTATGCAATCCTTTTTCAAAAGCTTCTACGCCTTGTTTCGTAAAGTAGTTTTCATATGTAATTTCATGGATTTTTTCTAATGAATTACTCAAAATGATTTTATTTTGTAGTTTGTTATTCATAATACGCGCCATCTAAATAATTATTTTTTCAATAGTATTTTCCATCCAATAGGATATTGCTACTGATAAAAATGTATATATTTATTCATAGCATAATTGTATACAGATAACAAGATTGGTTGAGGATAGATAAAATATAAAAAATAAATCCTTAAATCCTCATTTCTCACGGGAAGATAAATCACAGAAATACCTGGTGACAAAAAAATCTTATCATTATGGCAGAGATAAATTCTGCATTGAATAAAAAAAATAAAGCCGTTCAGTCTTTTTGACTAAACAAATGACCTCTCGGCTTAATAAATTTATGTCAGAAAATTACATTCATATAGCGGTTAAACATGAGATCCATCGAAAAGTCCTGATTAACTTTTTGGAATGCTCTTTCATTACGTTCCCATATGGTGTCATAATGATTAACAGTATAACTCATTGCTTCGTATACTGATTCAATATCGGGCATGCTTTCCAGAAGAATACCGGTTTTTTCACCTATTATTTCACGCGTTCCGCCACTGTCATTGGAAATACAGGGTAATTTACAGGATACTGCTTCCAGAACAACGTTTGGCGACCCCTGGTGTGTTCCTAATACAATAATAGCGTCGTAATGCTTCATAATACTACGTGGGTCGTCAATATTTCCTTTAAAATTAACTTTACCAGATTGAATCAGTTCAGAATATTTTTCCTGAAGGTAATGAAAATAATCCAGATTGTAAGGTTCTACACTGCCATAAAGATCAATGAAAATATCTGAATTATCGGCATACAATTTTTTAAAAGAATCCAAGATAAGATCGATATGTTTGCTTTGTGTAATTCTTCCACACACCAGAAATTTAAAACTTTCCCCCTTATAGGTTTTAGTTTTAATGAAATTGTTTTCAATCGGTACACCATTAGGAACAATAACAACGTCATTTTTAAGATACTGTTTATATTCCTCATTCTTATCAGAATTATCAAATTTAGAAACAAATTTGTATAAGCCAGAAAAATATTGCTCTTTATTTTGATAGATTGCGGATTGAAACAAAATTTCATTATCCATTTCATGCAGGCAATAATCACCAGGACTCACGTCAACAATACTGACATGGTGTCCTAAAAATTTATTAAGCAACAGTTTAATTTTTGATTCAACATTCCATAGAATAAGCTCACTGATATCGTTATCAAAAATATACTTCATAAGATTGGTCATAATACTGAATACATCATTATGAGAATGACACAGATAGTAATCAATCTCCTTTTCAATAATTTGCTGATAAAAACCAGTATAATTAGACTGATTTAACATAATCAAAGGTATTTCTACATTCTCATCTTTCATTTTACATAAAAGGTTAACAAGGGAACGTTGTGCTCCTCCAAGGTTAAGATTACATGTTAAAAATGCAGGTTTAGAAAAATGATTTATTTCTTTATTTGGTAAAAAGTTAAACAAAGACCATATGTTATGACTTCCATAAGCCAGATAAGATAAATCGCTTTTTTGTTTTTCAGTAAAGAGAATACGCTTGGAATGATTTTTCTTAATCAGTTCAGAAACATTTGAAACAAGGTGTTTATACTGAACGAATTCTTCTACATTATCAATGTCAGCATAACCAAGATTAATATGATAGTCTTTAGTTTCAATTTTGTTTAAATTTTCAGGTATATCAAAAAAATGCAATTGTTTATGAAGATCCGTTATTTCTTTTTGTCCTGAAACATTGGCCGCTACCATTTGCAGACCATTCATCATGAATTCCTGAGTCGCCATAGATAAGCCTTCAAAATGACTGACATTAAGGCCAATATCAAAAGCGTTAAGCCATTCTGCTGCATTGTCTTTAAATCCAGGCATAAAAAGATTTTTTTGAATACCCAATTTATTCGCTTTTTGAAGTAAAGAAAAGTAAACCGGTTGGTTCGCAGGTTCAAAACCACCTAAAATAATAAGTTTATAATTTTTATTGTTTTTGCACAGGTCGGCAAGTACGTCTAATGCCAGGAAATAATTTTTTTGATAACAGATACGTCCGGTCATTCCAATCAAAATATCAGAATCGGTCAAAGCAAGCTCTGTCCTGTACTTTTCTCGTAGTTGTTCAGAAAAAGTATGCTGTTTATGATTAATTTGATGGCGAACAGTAATTACATTTTTATCACAAACTTCTTTTAACTGATTGGTTACAAAATCACAAATCGAAATCAGCGAAATGACTTGTGGGTGATTGAAAACATCAGGGCTATTACTCCACCCCTTTTTGTCATTATGAATAACTAAATGCAAAGAAATATTTAACGAAAAAAGATAATGTGCCATAGTATCATTAATTAAATGTGTTACTAATGGTGTATTATCATATGCAATCTGGCGGAACAGGCTTTCACCATTTTGAATATTGTTGTTAAGACGCACAATATTTACATTTGGTGGTATAGAATGTTCTTTCTTTTTATCATAAATCACAATCAGAGTGACTTTATGAGAATACTTTTGATGGTAATTTGCCCATAACTGATCAGATACAATTTTTTCTGCACCACCGAGATTCAGACTGGTCAACAAAATATAAATATGTTCTTGCTTATGTGTGTAAGGAGGGAACCATGCATCTTTGTTAATAATATTCATGATAGACATCTTTACCCTATTGATTTGATTAAGAGAGATAGTACCATAGTCAGGCGAAAATTGGTAGCTTTTTGTGTGTATCATAAAAAATTATTCGTTGATTTTCCTCATTGATTTATGGTATATTTATAAAAAATCGGGAGAAGAATAATGAATCTTACAGTTGAATATAAAGGTAAATATATTGGTGTTATCAACCGTTCATTGGTGGAAAAAAAAGGATTAACACAAGAACAAATTCAACACCTGCTTAATTTATACAAAAATAAGTTTAATATTTATGAATTAATGGAAAATGAAAATTCATATAAACTTTTACAAAGCTATAATGGCGCAGTTGAAAATCTCAATTTTGAAATACAAAAAGCATTAAAGATCCCAGAGAATAGAAATTTTCATGACTGGTATAATGTTCCTAAATGCCAGTGTCCTAAAAAGGAAAATAAAAATAATGAAGGAACGGAAAAAAGAGTATATGTAAATTACTGTCATGTACATAACAATAATTCATGAATAAAATTGCTTTTTTATAAAAAAATAATATATTTTAAAATAAAAAGGCAAAATAAAAATGACACAAATAGAAACCGCTACTGAGCTTATGAAGCCAACACTCGTAGCTTATACAGAATTACAGATAGCATATGATTTTTTTAACGAAAAACTTTTTTATAATGAACTCCCTGATATACTGATTACTTTTCAACGAGGTCAAAAATATTTAGGCTATTTCGCTCCTGATCGCTTTGGAGGTAAATCAATAACTTCTGAACTTGCCATGAATCCTGATTTTTTCGCAGTAAGAACTCTTTCTGATATTTTATCCACACTTGTCCATGAAATGTGCCATGTCTGGCAACACTATGCGAATGTAAAAAAAGCCAAAGGTGGCTATCATGATAAAATATGGGCGAAAAAAATGGAAGATGTTGGCCTGACACCTTCACATAATGGTTTACCGGGAGGGGAAAAGTTGGGTCGTAAAATGACGCATTATATTACGCCTGACGGTGCTTTTCAGCAGGTGCTTCCTGAGTTGATAAAACAAGGCGTTGGAATTTCATGGTTTGATACATGGGGATACAGAGCAAACAGTTCAGTTCTTTCTCCAATAGATAAAAAGATAGTAGAAGGCTGGAAATCAAAAATAGACGACGAGCAATTGATTAAGAAATTAACAGAAGTTATGGGGCAGGGTGAACAGTCTGTTATCATTGACCTTGAAGAGCTTTCTAAATTACAGGCAGAAAAAAAGAAAAAGAATAAAACCCGCTTAACATTTGTATGTCCAGAATGTAAATTGAAAATGTTAGGAAAACCCACAGCATATGTGATTTGTGGTGAATGTAATCTTGAACTAATTGCTATCGATGCAGAAAATGAATAGTGGATTTTCTCTTTAATAGAGGGTATTATAGAAAAAACGATGAGGTTCTTATGCAAATTGAAAACTTTAAACAATTAAAAATTCTTATGCAACAAGAATCTCATATTTTCAAACATAAAAATTTTGATTATACAGGTTTGTTTAACAAATTCAGTCAATCAGAATCTGAACAACTAGGTATTCTTCTTTCTTCCCCAATCAAAACTAACTATGGGACCACAGGCTATTTATGCTTTCAGGAGCATTTATATGTTATTGATGTTCTTAAATATCATATGAGTGAAACACAATTAAAAGCGATGATGGATAATTTAGTTTTTTATAATACAAAAAATGATGACATCGTTGTAAACAAAATAATAGAAAGTGAAGCCTTTGACCTTATAACAGATAAGAAAGAATGGATGGAAAAAACAGGGGCCATACACTGTATTCGAAATACTTCAACCGCAATAAAATTCATTGAGCAATATAATATAGATATTAATTCTATATCTCCGCATGGCGATGTATTAATACATTCCTTATTAATTAACGTTTTTGGAAATGGGATGCAACCTGCTATAAACTTTATTATAAAAAATAAAGAAAAGATTGATTTTATGTTATCCAAGAACAATCTTTGTTTTGCAGAACAAATATTTTTAAAAATGGGACTAAATGCTTATCGTGGTGAATTTTTTAAAGAAAAACAGGAACTCCGTAATTTCTGGCATGAAAAAAATGTGAAATTAAAAGAATCTATGATATATAAATTTAATTCGCTTGAAGAAATGGTAAGATTTTTAAAACTTGATATGGTTATTTTGGATAAAACAGGCACGGAAACTACTGGTTTTAAAGAAAAATTTATGGGAATTTGTATAGAGCATTCTTTAACGGGGCCACAACATATGCAATATTTTGAACGTTGTTTAAATGAAATGCTGCTTTATAAAATAAAACAGCAAAAAATAAAATTGAATGAAACTATATTGAGCCAACAGGAAAAAGTACAGTTAAAAAGACTTTAACTTATATTCTTATTTTATTATTCACACTGTTAATAGAACCTATCGTTTTTTCTAATGACGCTTTATCTTTTGCGATAATATATTCTTCTAAAAATTGATAATCTTTTTTTACTGACTGGTTTGTATTTTCATGAAGGTAACATATAAAATCAGCCATATTTCGAAATTCTTTATTATAGTTTTCCCATAGGTAATCGATAATTTCTTTGTTTTTTTCAGGCTGATCTGTTAAAGTAAGAAGAAAATTTCCTGTTTCAGCATATGTAGCAGGAATACAGCCATTATTATGGCGAATATCTATATTCTTAAATTTATAATTCTGCATTAAAGGAATAATTAAATGATTTGCACTTTTTAAATTCAGAAAAATCAAAATATTCTCTTTATGTCTGTTACGAGTGAAAATATGACCGCCTTTGTTAACAAATCGGGAAAAATCTTCGAGAGTCCATTTTTCTGCTCCTATAGCAAAAAGAAGCGGGTCAGAAGTATTATGTTTTTTATTAATAATAGGCGTAAGATCAAGAGAGCATTTATCTGAAAGAAGATATTTTATCATTTTTGCATTCATATAATACATAAAACTTCGATGGTACATATCAAGTTGATAAATATTTACGCCTGATTCAATCAGTAATTCAAGTTTATCGGGTGTGTTTGCATAGAATGCAGCATTTTTACGTTTACGGTCTACATGGTTCAGGTTAATACCATTCTCTATAAGCCATCTGCTTTTTTCAAGATTAGCAGAAAAAAGTGCATTTTTACCACCAGAATAACATTCATTAATATCAAAGTCAGATAGCGTTTTAGTGACATTCAACTCTGGAATAGTGTTTATATAGCGAATATCTCTTTTTTGCATAATGGCAGTCCCTTTGAGTGTTATGATATAATTAGTTCCATTATATTAAAAAATTATATTTCAGGCAAGATGTTAATTATTTTCCTGATTTAAACAGGGTCGCCAAAGTATGTTCTTTTTGCACTTCTTCAATCGCTTTTGCAAAACGGGCATTGAGAGTTTCACTAGTTTCATTTTTAAACATTTCTTTAATAAAAGGTTCAGTTTCTTTATTTGAACGATACCTTTTCATAACGCGTTCAAAAATACCTGTTCAGGATCTTTTTTTAATTTTTTGAATAAATTATTGAGCATAAAATTCTCCTTATATTAATAAAAGATAATACAGTCAATAAATAAAAAATTCGACTAAAATATAATGTTTAAATCCCCATATTTTATGTGAGAATTTAAACAAAAATACAACTGAAATGACTTCGAGAATAAAATCGTATTTTAACTCAGGATAGCCATGTTCCATTTTTAGCAATAATGCTGCTGACAGCATTCTGCTCATCTTCTTTAATAAGATCAATACATATTTTTGTTTCAGTATTTTTTAAGGTAATAACAAGATCCTGTAAATCTTCCTGAAGAAAGCTGACTTCAATATAATCACTGACTGGAATATGGATTTCATTAATATCCTTAACTGTTTTTAATGGATCGAGAACCTGAACCATAATGTTTCCATTCATATAATCTCGGTATTCATATTCGATAGAATCCAGAAATTCTGCTATTTGCTGAACCTCTTGCGATTCAGATTGAGTTAAAATACGTTGAGTTTGAATTGCGTTCATATTATAAATCTCCATAATTTAAATAATTTGACTTAGTATAAAATATAAAAGGTCAAATTCAAGCATAAAATTGAGAATCCTTAGATTATCCATAATTATTTTTAACGATTTCAACAATCAGAAATTTAGATTGAATTAACCCAAATTATATGTTAAAAGACATTAATAAAATAAGGAGTTCTTATGAGTAATATTATAAATATAGATAAAAAAAATTATGCTGATTATGCCAACAAAGAAAAATTATTAATTATAGATTTTTGGGCTTACTGGTGTGGGCCATGCAAAGCATTTTCACCTATTTTTGAAGCCGCTTCTGTTGAACATCAAAATGATTTTATTTTTGGAAAAGTTAATGCTGACGAGGAAAGTGAACTATGTAAAGATTTTGGAATACGTGGCATTCCGACAATAGTTGTTGTAAAAAAAGAAAAAGTGATTGCACAACGCGTGGGTGCAATGACAAAAAGTCAGTTCGAAGAATTTTTAAAAGAACTAAGATAATAAAATTTATGCGGTATATTAAAAAGGAAAGCGTGTCTTTCCTTTTTTTATTATGTGGTGTTATAATATAATAAAATATAGGAAATATTATGAATATTGATTTGTTAATATTAAAGGCAAAAGCAGCTATTGAAAAAAAGAAGAATCCAGATACTGATTTAAAGTATTATCCCCATACAAAGAAATTAAAGGCTTATCTTTTTTTAATGCGAATGATAAAAGAAGAGCCTGAAAAATTCAAACATGAATATATTGATAATATTGAAGAAAAATCTGGTGAGCTATTTCCTGAATTAATTCGTTTATTGTCAAAAAATAACGTTGATTTTAATCATTTTAAAACAACTCCGCTTTTATTTAAGGTAAATAATGTTTTGTGTTTAAATGCTTTATCAAAAGCAGGAGCAGATATTAATATAAAAAAAAATGGGCAAAATGCTTTATTTTTCCTAAGAGACGACGCTATAAAATTTTTAATTAATAGAGGATTAGATGTTAATGTAAAAGATGACAAAGGAAATAATGCATTAGCTGTGAATAAAGAATTTTTATCAAGGAAGGTTCTTGTAGAAAACGGAATAGACATAGATAATGTTAATCATGAGAATGAAAATATCCTTTTTCATCTTATTTTGCCTATATCAGAACTCGAATTATATAAAAATAAAGTCAACTTCAATTTGATTAATAATAAAGGTGAAAGCTTTCTGTTTCCACTTTTTAGTTTCTATGCGCCGATAACATATGGATATGCTATGGGAGAATTGGCAATGACAGACTGGCTAAATGAAAATGAAGAAAAATTAAATCTGAATTATCATAAGGTGAATAATACAGGGGAAAATTTATATTTTGTGATAAGAAATACAAATGTTCTGAAATTCTTAATTGAAAAATCAGTCAGCTTATTTCAGAAAAGTGACGAGAAAAATATATTAGCAACTGATCATATAAAAGATTTATTTCCCATGGATCAAGATTTAAAAAAAGATTTTTCAGAATTATATATTCGTCAGGAAAAAGACTTTCTTTCCACATTAGTGACACCTTCGGTGAAACCTGGAAAAATCAGACAGCGGTTATGAAAGCTGTTGAATCAAGATTCTCTTAATGCTATAATCAGTTATTATTTTTTTAAGGATAACTGTTATGAAAATGACCAGTGAAGAAGCAACAGAGTATGTAAAAATTCTGGAAGAAAAATATAAGGATATAACCAATAAAGGAACTGGAAGGATTCTGGATGAATCTGGTCGCATAACAGGATTCGATTTTGAAGCTGGGAAGCAAAATTTAAAAGAGCAAGAATCTATAAGAATTATGTATAATGATTTTATTTGTGTTTATTTTGACATTGAAGATTATCCTAAGGACATCAAAGAAATTATTATGGGTATGGGATATGTGCATAACGAGCTTGATACTTCTATTTTTGAAGATCACTTCTGGAACCTGCAGGAGAAAGTGCCGGAAATTAAACGGATTATTCAATGGGCAGAAACAAGAAATGATAAAAAATGATTTAGTTATATTTTTGGATTTTGATGGTGTATTCCATCATGTGTTTCCGGTAAAATCCTGCAGTAACAGGGAAAATGAATTGTTTTATTATACTGAAAATATTGAATCTTTTTTCTCAGAACTCACGACTAAGTATAATTTAAAGATTGTATTTGCCACAAGCTGGAAAGAAAAGTTTTCATTTGAAACGTTAAAAGGTTTTTTTGAAGACTATCCGTGTATTTATAATGCTTGTCTGGATTGTACACCGAATATCAAATCATTAAGTGACGAAGGTTATAAATGGTGTGAAGCTGAATGCTGGATAGCACAAAATAATTATACTGGTCAATATATTATTCTTGACGATTACAGGGAAGTGTGGAAAAAGAACGGTCAGGAAAATCCTGACCTTATTATATGTGAAGACAAATTTGATATCGATGAAATTCAAAAAATACGAAACAGATTATCTTTTTTTAATGAATAACAGGTAATTTAAAGCCTGTTATTTTTTTGTATGTTAAAGTTTCCATTTGTTCTATGATTTAATATATATTTTTCACAAGATATTAAAATATCCTTTTTTTTACTCGAAAAATCCAAATCAAAATCTTCATAGCCACACTCGTAAACATAGTCTCCTAATATAATATTTAATAGAGGTGGATTACACCATAGTTCTTTTTTTATTACGTCCACAGATAAAGGCACAGCGTCAGTAATATGTTTTGGAATTTCTGATTTAATATGTTTGATTACTTTTTTCTTATAATCGTTGATATATTTTTTATCATTATGCGAATAAGCAATCAGTACCTGATTAAATGCAAGATTTACGAATTCAGCAATTTGAGAAAAAGGCTTATCTTTACTTGCTGTCATAGAAAAAGGCATGTTATTTTTTTCATTTGTAAATATAAAAATTAGCGAATTGTCGTCTGCAATATTTACTGTAAAAATATATTTTAAAGGATGAAGAATTGTATAATCATTTAATTCAATCGTTATTGTATCTTCTTTATCACGATCATAGTAAAAATCATGAAACCCACCTAATTCTAGTCGGGTTTTTATAAAGTGATAAAAAATTTCTCTAAGAAGGAGATGTCCATCTTGTATATTCATAAAATGCAGGTCATTTACGTTGATTTCAGAGAAAGTGCCAAAACCAATTTCACTAATCGTATGCATAAATTTGACAGAATCTAAGTCCCGAGCATTACTGTTCCTTGTCAGATAATTAATTGCAGAAGTAGCAAAATGACCTAAATCATGGTTTTTATTTAAAAATTTCAGCCATTGTTCATCGGTAACGGAACCGTCATAAAAAAGGTTGAATATATTTATTATGTGTATATTTGTTATAAAAATTTTATCATAAGTCGTCAACTGTTTTTCAACAAGTTGTTTTAAGGTATCATAACTATAAGGAATTTTATTTTGATGAGGATTTAACGCATCTTCCATAATGCAGGTATCGGTAATATAAAAATGGTCATGATTAAAATGAAAATAAATCTGATATACTTCATGAAGGACATAGTTATTTGATAGCTCCTCTGGCTTTTCTGCCCATATTGGCGCTAAAGAATGAATAAAATAGCTCGAAGGCTTAGGTTCTAACAGCAGATGATTACGGAACTGTAATGACTCACAGTTTTGACGAATAAACTTATATTGGTTGTAATCAATATTAATAAGAATATCCTGAAGATCTTTATTCATAAGTTGCTGAATAGTTTTTGCAAAAGAATAATAATCAGTGCGTACTTCTTTGCTTAAATCAATATTGTTAATATATTGGTTAACTGCATAATTAATATAACTAATGGTTTGTCCTGCCTTATTTAAGGCATCAACTTCGTTTATAATCTGCTCGATATTCATATTCTACCTTAAATACGTTGGATGTCTTTTTTAATTTTATATTGTTCTTTTACTTTATGTCTTAATAAGTTTCTATTCAAAACGGATTCAAATTGAGGAATGTGAGAAAGCACAACTGACTCATATTCGTCATAGTTGCAAGAGAAACTATAATTATCTGTTGAAATATTAATATCAGGAGCATTACACCATAGTTCATTTTTAGTAATCTGAATATTAATAAATTTTTTCTTTTCATTAAAATCAGAACCAATGTGTGACGCAAGAAAATTACTTATTTCATTGAAATATTCCTTGTTATTATCCCATTGATTGTAAAAATTTTCAACATCGCTGGCTATAATTTTGACAACTTGCTGCATTTTACGAAAAGGCTCTTCATTACCGCATGAAGTTTCAACTAAAAGATTTATATCTGATGCTTGCTCAAAAGAATTAACGCTGTCTCTTACAAGACGAATAGAGATTTTATTGTCTTTAAAATTAAGGTCAATATCTTTATCATAATAGTGAATTACATGTGAATTGTTTAATGAATACCTTGATTCATTATAATTTTGAAACATTCTTGAACGAATATTGGTTATACCTACAGATTCAAGCTGGGCCATGAAAAAATAAGAATAGATAAAACCTGACATTTTGGTAAAAAATCGGGGATTAATAACAAAATCTTCTGGTGTCACATTTTTGAATTTATCTTTATCCACGGGGTTTAATAAATAAACATAATAGTCAAAGTCATTAGATTCAATTGACATTGAAGAAAAACTGCTTGCAAAAAAAGTGCGAAGATTATTTTCGTTTTGCAATATGGATAACCAATCTTTGTCTGAAATTCCATGAGAATATAAAAGATTAAACAGATTAATTACATGAAAGTCCTGAACGAAAAGCTTATCATTAGTAATAATCTGCTGATTCATGAAAGAAGTTAAATTTTTACGATTGTAAGGAAAATCGTTATGTTCTATATAGAAACCCTGTTCATTAAAATGACATGAAACAGAATAAATAAGATTTTTAGAAAGATCATTAACAAATCCAGAACCATAAGAAAGGCTTTTTTCAAGAATAAAATACGCATTATTATATGTCGCAGTAAACTCAAACTCTGGATTCTTTATCCATTTACAATCAGAGTAATCGAGTTTTTCAGCAATATCACAAAAATCAGCTTCGGCAATATCTAATGAAAAATCTTTTAGAAAAGCTAAAAAATTAATGTCCCTACCGTTATCAAGGTATAACTGATATGCATATTCAAAATAGAGGAAGTCCTTTCCCTGCGAATTAAGATCATCCACAATTTTAAATAGTTCGGATACACTTTTCGGTAAATTCATGATATTCTCCTTTGAATAAAAGAGTATATCGTTTTCTAAACTTAAAATAAAGCTTTTTTTTCCTTACAGAACGGATATACTATTCTTTTTTTTCGGTTGATTAAATAAAAAGGAAATTTACGTTTGCCTTTTTCCTGTTCCATAACAAAAACAGGATTTTTATTTGAATAATTCATGAGATCCTCCTTTGAAATTTAGAAAAAGATAATGTATTATCTTTCTTGTTACTAAATCTAAAAAAAGGAAATAGCAATGGGAAAACTCGAAATTATTATAAAGTCAACTCTCTCAGGTATAGGAATTGGTTTAGCTTTGCTTGGTGCACTCACTTTTATTATCCCAATAGATGTCGAAAAAGTATGTATTCCTTTCGTTACAACATTTTCGCTAACCTGTTTTGTGGTTTCTCTATATCACACATTGATAAAGTCATTATAATCTATTTTGTGGCTTGCTGTTTATGCCTGACTGAGAAACAATTGTAAGCAATGCTTCTTTTTCAACTTCTATAAGAAGAGGTTCAATGTCACGCTTTAAGAAAAATAGATTTAAATTCTTTAAATCATATTCGGGTCTTTTATAAAAAATATGTTCAGCAAACATTTTTTTATCCTGATACATCCATGACATGAGAAAATTCTCAGCTCTTCTTAGCGATTTTTGATCATAGTTGCTTTTAAAATTAGCATGAAAAAAATCAAGGTATGTGTCGAACATAGTTTGTTTATCTATACTATTTGAAATAAGCTCAGTTATTTTTTCATTTTTAATAAATAAACTATTCCAGAAAATATGTTGTAGCTCTGTTTTATTATAATGACATAGAGCTTCATTTAAATAAAGTGTAACCTGTTCAATATCAGTATTGTCTGAAAATTTTTTATAATAAGTTTTTTCTTTTTTATCTGAATAAAAAGGATAAACATAATTATATTGTAAACATAATTTATTCAGTATTTCAAAATTAAACGCTGATTTATGAAAAGTAATACAGTAATTTATATTTTTCCGTTCCTGCTCTTCCAAAGATATTAAATATTTGTTTTCTGCTAATATTTCTAAAAGAGAATATATTGAATAACGTGAAAGGTTGTATGTCTCTGCTTCTGTTTCTTTTTCTGCTTCTTTAGCCAGCAAAGTAAAAATACCCATACCTAATGCATTTTTAATAGTATCAACATCATAAATGTTCAGATAACGTTTCAACTTATCGGTGTCTTGAAGATAATGATTAATGAATACAGGGTGGTGAATATCGCTTTCAGGCTGAATATTTAAAATGTTGATAAAATTGGTTAAACAACTGTCATGCTGAAAAAGACTTTTCTTTGAGTAATCATTTTTATTAAGAAGTATTTTAATATTAGATGCCATTTTATCATAAAAATACAGTCTATTTTCGTCTTTTAAATTAGACTGGAATGCATGTAAAATTTTAAGGTGTTCTTCGTTAAAACAATAAATATGATGAAGATTATTCGTTTTTGATTTTTCAAGAGTTGAATACATTCCAAAGGTATAGGTATTACAAAACAGATCAATGATTTGCTTATCATCTTTTTTTGAAGTAAAGAAAACATTTTTAATAGTTTTTAGCATATTCACAGACCATTTTCTGTAAAAATGGTTATCGTATTCGTCTTTTTCTAAAATAGAAAAGTTATCAATTAAATATAAAACATGCTCATTACCTATTTTTTGCTCTATTTTCATATCATTGAAATATTGTTGCAGAAAATGAATATTTTTTTCCCGTGAAGCTAAAAGTCCAGCATGAATGATATCGCAGACCGAAAAATTCAATTGAGTTGACAGCAGAGGAGTATGAATAATATAATTTTTTTTATGATTTAACAAATCATCAACGGTTAATCCTTCCTGAACAAGGAAATTATGCAGATGGTCTTCATTATCAATCGCAGAAATTTGCTTAAATAGTTCTTGGATTTTTTGATTGTATTGTTTGTATTCTTTTGCATTCTTTGGCTTATAATTTTCAGGTAATGATTTCACAGAAAAACTCCATAATTAAAAAATTATTATAGCGCAACTTAGAAGACAAAACAATCAGCATTATAGGCGGAGAAGAAATTATATGCTATAATATTACCAATAAATTATGAGGCAATTATGAATAACTTTGAAAAATTATTAAGCATGGTTTCAAATAAAATACTTAATTCAGAAAATCCTATAGAAAAGGAAAGTTATGAAAATGAAGTAATAGAATTCATTAATAAAATGACGGTAAAGGAACTATTACACGATATAGAAAATATGGATAATGAAGACATAAAAATAAAGTCGTATATGCAAAATTTATTAACAACCAGACAACCTCGTATATTTAATGCATTTACTCAAAAATTAGAAAACCATAGTGATTTTGTCTTAAATAATTTTCTGTTTATCACACATATGGAAAAAAAATATTTAGATTACTTCATTGGTAAAATACCGGATTTTTTTCATAAAAGTTTCAAAAAGCATATCTATAAAACAGATAAAAATGTTTTCGAAGCTATAATGGATATGCACATCACCTATGAGCCAGAATTTGCATTTTCTCTATATAATGAAAATAAAAACAAATTCTCTGAGGAACAGAAGCTTTATTTTAAAAAACTTGTTGATGAAAAAATAATTGGATTAAGAAATAAGGGTATGCTAAAAATTGTTTTTGATTATCCTGAATGGCATTCGGTGCGCGAACCTAAAAAAAATAAAGATATTATTACAATTTATCTTGAAAAATATGGAGACGATAAAGAAGAGTATTTAGAATTTTTACTCAATAAAATAGAAGAGAATAAAGAAATTAAAAAGACCTTAAAAAGCAGAAATCCAACACTATTTAATGAACTAAATCTTTATACTCATAATATAAATCTGCTTCAAAGAGCCTACAACTTTTCTGATAAAGATAAAATAAAAGCATGGTCTCATAACCCCAAAAGTATAGGAAGAAAAGAATGGCTATCACGTGAAGTGAAATCTATTTTAAGTAATATGATCGAGAAATTTGGTGATGACATATTAATAAATCCCGATACTCAACATCAACAATTGTTTGCAAAATATTTGAGTCTTAGTAAACCTACGATGCCACAAATTTCTTTTATCACTAATTTAATTGAAATCAAGAAGAATGACCTTTCTTTTTTAATCTCAGAGGACCTAAAAAATCAATTTATGTTAACCTCTTTGATTTATGCAAATAAAAAAATAGAGTTATCAGAGTTTGAATTATTTATGAAAACAAATGACAGAGAGAAATTTAATAATTCACATTATCAGAAAGAGATAGTAAATCATCCACAATATGGTGCTTTTACGTCAACATGGGATAAGGTTACATTAAAAGAGACATTACTAAATCCAGCATTAAAGCAATCAACACACAACAGATTATAACCTCCTTTGCTGGAGGTTTATATTTAATCTTTTGCGGTTAAATCTTCAAACATAAGCGTATCCTTTCTCGGAATAATATGTTCAAGATATTCCAGAAATTCAAGAGATAGTTCATTTTCTTTAAGGGTATGCATACTGTCGATGTAACAAACATTCCCTTTGACATCGTGAGCAATATAGCTATTACCGTAGTCATCAAAAGAAAAACCAATAATACGTAAAGCATTGCCATAAGAAAGAATGATTTTGTTAAAAAACAGACTAGCATTTGCCTGAAGGTATACCCTGCGGTCTGCTGAAAAAAGAGGATCATTTTTTACTTCTTTATAAAAAATATTCTTCAATTCAGGGCAGTCAGTACGCTTCAAAGCATCATTAATTTCAGCATACAATGGATTTTCGGGTTCAATAAATGTAACACGGAGTCCCGCATCAATAAAAACAGTTCTGCGCTGAACTCCAGAAGGAAAGCTAAATACATTACAAAAACCATCAGACGTTTCAATGTAACCAATAAAACGACCGATAACACTCCCATGTAACACAATTTTGTTAAAATTCTCAGTTGCAAACTTTTCCTGAATCTCTTTGGTAAGAATGGTCATCACTTAACCTCATATTTATACTATAAAAAAGACTATAACAGATACAGTAATCTATTGCAAAACATTTTTCTGGCTTTTATATTAGAGCATATTCAATTAAATTTAAATCTTCTCGGATCATATCTAAATCAAAAAACCTTGCCAATGCAACATCTTCTTCCGCACATGATTTTTCAATAACAGCAATTGCATGATTTTTATCAACAGAAAAAAATTCCTTTTTTATACGATAATTTTTTAATTTATTATGAACTTTTTTTTCAACCATAAATTGATTAAATACTTTCAGTGAGAATAATATTTCATATCCGCTAAGAACTCCTGTACTTGAAAGCGTTTTAGCTCTGACCATAGGATTTTTTCCAGTTCTTCCTATTTTGAGGAAATTGTTATCACGAGAATAAGCAATATAGATCCACCCTTGTTTCTTTTTAAGATATTCTTTAACAGCTTCAATATCTTTTGTCGTCATAAAATATTTAAAGTCAGTATCAAATAGTTGGTCATAATTCATATTAATTGCCTTTTAATTCCTGTTGTTTATTCATTAACCATTCCAATGCCTGTCGTGGAGACATATCCATGACATCCAGCGTAAGTAGTTCATTGCCAATATTACTGAGTTCTGCTTTTTTATCTTTAGATACTGCTGGCTTTTCAAGAAGTTTTAACTTATTTCGTGCATTATAGATAATGTCTTTTTTTATACCCGCCAGTTCAGCAACATGAATACCATAACTCTTACTTGTTGCACCCGATTCAAGTAAATGGGTAAAAACGATATGATCTCCCTGATCTATTGCTGAAACATGAAAATTTTTGGCATTAGAATAAATTTCAGGTATTTTTGTCATTTCCAGATAATGTGTCGCAAATAAAGTGTAAGCCCCTATGGTATTTGCCAGATCTTCGGTTATACACCATGCAAGGGAAAGTCCATCATAAGTTGACGTTCCTCTACCAAGCTCATCTAACAATACAAGACTCTTGTTTGTCGCATTATGCAATATATGAGCGGTTTCTGTCATTTCTACCATAAATGTAGACATGCCATTAGCAATATCATCATTGGCACCTATACGCGTAAAAACTGCGTCAATATCAGGAATATTAAGCTGTTCTGCAGGAACGAAAGATCCGATATGTGCCATAATAACCAGTAAAGCCAACTGTCTCATGATCGTTGATTTACCACCCATATTAGGCCCAGTAATAATGCCAATGTTTTCTTTTTGACTCAGATAGATTGAATTAGGAACAAAGTTTGGATTATTAATCGCGACAACGGGATGTTTACCTTTAATCATTTCAAGAATCCCTTCATTATTGAATACAGGTCTCGTTAACTGATTTTTGTCAGCATTTTCAGCAAAAGCATTTAATACATCCCATTCTGATAATATTTTAGCTTGCTTCTGTAATACTGCAACATAAGGCTGTAGTTTATTCAAAAGTTGCTCATATAACAATTTTTCACGCGCCAGAGAACGCTCATTAGCAGACAAAGCCTTTTCTTCATAACGTTTTAGTTCTGGCGTAATAAAACGCTCACTGCCTTTTAAGGTTTGTTTACGTTGATATTCTGGTGGTATTTTGTCAAGGTAAGAATTAGAAACTGTAATGAAAAATCCCTGAGCACTGTTCTTTTCTACTTTAAGATTGGGAATCTTTGTTCTGAGTTTTTCCTGAGTTTCAAATTCTTTAAGTAATTCATTTTGATCTTTCGCAAGGTGTCTGCATTCATCAAGTTCACGATCAACCCCACTTGCAATAACATCACCGTCTCTTACCCATACGCTTGTTTCTTCCAGTAAATACTTTTCAAGAATTTTTCCCAGGCTGTCTGAAGGAGTAGCATGTTGAAAGAATCCACGTAAATGCAAAGGCATTCTTTCAGACCATGCAATCAATTTAGGCATAGTTCTCAGTGTATCGCGCAAACAGGTCAGTTCTCTGGGTCTTACCGTTTTAAGTGAGATTTTAGTAGCAATACGTTCTATATCACACCATTCATTTGCAATGTTTTTCCAGTTAACATAAGGTTTACCTTCACTTTTTAAATATTCAACCCTTTCATATCTTGATTTAATCAAATCTAAATCTTTAACAGGATTTAGTATCCACGACTTTAAACGACGCGACCCCATGCTGGTAGAGCATTTATCAAGGATACTCCATAATGTATCTTTATTTTGGCTTTGTGTGAGTTCCAAATGTTTTTTCGTATTATGGTTTATATGTATAAATTCACCATTCTGTAACCATTTTATATTCTGAATATGATTAATATCCTCACACTGTGTTTCCATAAGATAGTTCAGAATAGTATAAATAACCGGCGAGATATTCCTGTCGTTTAAACCGTATTTCTGAATATATTGCATGCCGAACTTATTACATAAATAATCGTGTGATAATATATCGTCATACAAACTTTCATGTATTTTTTTTACAACGATCTCTTCAGGCAGCGAAAAAAAATTATCCTGTTTCTCAGAAATAAGTATTTCGGCAGGTCCCATTTTCATAACTTCTTCAAACCAAATGTCTTTTGAAACACGATTACACCATATTTCCCCTGCTGAAAAATCTACCCACGCAATATCGACACTAGATGCACGTTTGTAAACAGACGCGAGATACTTTGTTTCCTTTCCTTCAAGAACACTACTGTCTAAAACAGTACCCGGCGTGATAACGCGAGTGACTTTACGTTGCATAATTCCTTTATCTGTCGCAGGCATTTGCTCACAAATAACTACTGAAAGACCACTTTTAACAGCTTTATTCAAATAAGTTTCTGCAGCATGGAAAGGAATACCTGCCATCTTAATGGGATTATCATCCGTTTTACCACGTTGAGTTAAAGTAATACCTAAAACTTTAGAAGCAAGCACCGCATCATCAAAAAACATTTCATAAAAGTCACCCATGCGATAAAAAATAAGTTTATCCAAGTGATTATTTTTAATTCTCAGATAATCCTGCATCATTGGCGTGTGTTTAATTATTTCTTCTTCACTATACATACAAAACCCTGTTTTCCTTTTTAAAGTTTCTCTATTTATACTATAATTCATAACGCAAATATTCAAATATATTTTATAAATATAATCTGAATGCTTATTAAAAAAACAATTGTACATAATCGTCTTATTTGCTAAGATATGCGTTATATATCTTTTAAGAGGAATGTTTAATGATTAAAAAAATTGTTATTAACCCAATCGTAATTTTTATTATTATTACCATATGTTTGGTGGCAGGTGGTTACCCTTTTATGAAAAAAGCGACTGAAAGTGTTCTATTGTCAACGCCTTCACCTTCCATAGTCATTAGTTCAGGCTCTTCTTTTTATATTCCAGCAGAAAATAAAAAAGTCACATTATTTGGCAAAGATAGCTGTCAGTTTGATTCTTTGTTTAGCAGCAATTCAGATAACTCATGTATCATTCTTGATAAAGAAAAAGTAGAGTTATATGTATTAACAGAAAAAGAAAAACATGTTAAAAAAGAAATATGGACAGTAAGAAAGGAAAATAACCAGACTATACTTCTTGATTCATTAGGTAATAGTATTAGCCGTTTACCTACCACACTTTAAATGAAGAGATGAAAATTATGACATATTCTATATTTATAGAACCCTTCAAAAAATATGCAATAATGCTTGTCGCATTGTTTGTATTTTGTATTACATATTCAATACATAAAGACGTTACTTTAAAATCATTAGAAGAAAATATACAATATCAAAACTTTGTTCAAAAAAGTATAAAAACTCAACGTCTGGAAACGATCTCAGGCTTGTCAGTTTCAAATGAAAAGGATGTCCAGATTGTAACTGAACAGATTCTTGAAGTAACTAAGCTACAAAAAGAATCTCCTGATTACAAAAAATCATTGTTGCAAGATTATAAACAATCTCTTGTTACTACTCTCTATCAAATGAAAAAAGATTCTGGCATCATGTTAACCGAAAATTCCCGCAACGAATTATCGAAAAAATTTAATTTTTATACGTTTAAAATTAAACATGTTAGTTCAGATATGTTTATGTTTATCACTGAATTATTGACGCTATGCTTATTTTGTTCAATTTATTTTTCTCTGTATCATTCTTTGATAAGAAAAACGATTCTTGATAATTATAATCTTTTTGAATCTTACGATCCAAATTGCTTTATTATTAATACAAAAGGAGAGGTTCTCGATAAGTTAAAAAATCAATTTAAAATAACCATCAGTATTTTTGCGGCAATGGGAAGTATCATTATAAGTATAATGTTATTACCAATAATCTTTTTTATTTGATAGAAATAAAGAAAATTTTAAATGAATCCCAGGAAGCCCTGGGATTTTTTATATTCTTGATTTGACGGGTTGTGCTAATGGAGGTGAACTTTTTTCTGAAAGAATATCCTGTTGGCATTTTATCTGTAATTCTTCAATTTTCTGTATAAATTCTTCTTTATTTTCAGGACTATTAAAGTATGAGTAATACCATTTTTTAGTTATAGTTTCCTTATCTACGTTCCCTAATCCCCAGTTTTTAAGAAGCTCAATGAGAATTTCTTTATTCTCAGGAAAAACACACAGTCTGTATTTATTTTCATGTAGTGCATTATTGAAAATAATATTCATATCCATTCGCATATTATTTTTAGATAATTCAGTTATAAGTTCTGTAAATAAAAATTCATAGACCCTTGATAAATCATGACGCTCATATTTTTCCTGTTCACCATTAACTGTGCTGGAAATTTTTACGCCCTCTCTAACGAACATTAATGTATAATTAATTATCATTTTTTGGATAACAGATAATTTTTCCTTTGAGTGATAAAGAATAAAATTTATCTTATCTTTTTCTTGAATATAGCAATAAGGTTTACATTGCGTATATAGCATATCTTTTATTTTTACACCTTTTCTTACAAATGAAGAATACATTTTAAATCTATTAAAAAGCAAAGAAGTAAATAATGGGTGCTCTCTCATATCTTCAAGGGATAAAGAAGTATCTATTATCTCAGATAATGGCCGTTTTGTATTTTTTTGTATGAAGTCTATTGTTTTTTTATAATCTTCAATATTGTAAGACATCATAAACGCGCATTTTGTCAGGAAGTTATAATCATTTTCATTAAGAGAATAACTGCTTATATTGTCTAAATAGTATTGAACAATTTTAATATCACCAGTAGTAAAAATATTACTTTCGCTCTCACCATCTATATTAAATATCGTTTCAGAAAATAAATGAGGTAATTTTTTCCTCAATACATGAAGACATATATATATAGTATCCTGATTTTTAACACGATACACAGATTCCATAAGTGAAGAAGAGCGATAAGCCGTTTCTAATGATTGCTCAAAAACAGTAAGACTGTCATTAAATAGTTCTTTGCGCTTCTCGTTCTCACTTCTAAAAAAATTAGTAAAGATATGCTGTATCATAATCACAGGATTGTTAAAATAAATTTTTGTACTGTCAACCAAAAATTGTCCAGAATAGGTTTCCATTATTTTTTTGATTTTATTCAAAAAAAGAGGATTTAAAAAATAATCATTTTTAAGGAGTTCATGTTCAAGATTAAAAAGTTTTTTCCGATCTGAAAAATAAGAGATATTATTGACTAAATCAGTAAGTGTGGACTCCTGATTAAATGGGCGTGTAATTAAAATTCTAAAAAATTTAGCATGAAGCTTTTGTTCACGACAATACCTAAAATAGTATTCCTGGACGTTATCTTTATCCTTTTCATTTAAGAGAGAGAATTTTTTCTCGAAATCAAGATATACCTCATTGAAAATTTCCATACATTATCCTCTTATATTAAGATAACCAGCGTATCATAAAATTAGATATAAAACAAGATTAATAATGATTTTTAAAAAATATTTTATTTTTATATCTAATAAAGTAACGGGGATATAACTAATGACAATATAAAATATATATTTGGCCATAATTACTTAAAAATAAACAATTAAAATGTTTTTAATAAAAGAATAATAATATATAATAAATTAACAGCATCATAAGAGGTAAATTTATGTTATCAGATAAAATAACAGAATATATTAATAGTATTCAATATAAAAGAGAGGATAGGGAAAAAGCAGAGAGCATAAGGTTAATCATAAATAATATTTCTCAGGCAGAACTAAAAAGTTATATGTATCTCGAAAAAATGGAAGTTGAAAAAGCACTAATACTTCGGAAGCTAATATGGATTATGAATAAAAATGAAGATTTAACTTATGCAATAACAGATAAGTTGGCCTCAGAAAAAGAATCGGTTTTTTTCTCAAATAGTTTATATTGTCGATGTATTGGATTTTATAATGAGATTATAAGCAAAGGGTCTGATGTTTTAAAAAAACAATTTACACACCAAATAAAATATAATTATGATGATACAATTGATTATGAAGGAAAATCAGATAATAATTTTTTCATAGAGTATATTATAACAAGTGGATTGAATATGAATTCAATCAAATTACTTTATAATAACCAGAATATACTTTCTGATGATCAAAAACAAAGACTGCACTCTGGTTTATTAATAAAATTACATACCCACTCAGATCAAAAAGGTCTTGATTATTTATTTTGTGATAATGATTGGTTTATCAGAAAGCCAAATAACTTTTATTATGAAAACGAAAAAAATGGAATAGAAGTTTTTTTTCAATTTTTAAAAGATATAAAAGAAAAAGAAGCTAATGCTTGTTATAAAAGTCTGGTAAAACAATTAAAGAAAAAAGAAATTAATGATTTTATAAATAATGAAAAAATTTCATTACTTGATTATGCATTCAAAACTGAAAAGATTCCAAGACTGACTGAATTAAAGTTTATAGCAAATTACTCAGAATCGGGTAGTAATAAATTTAAAAATGGGATTCTCACTAACTATCCTATACTCTTAAAAAGTCAAAATTTTAATTACAAAACTTATAAAAAAATATTTGGTGCAGAAAATATTTTAGGTGATGTTGAATCTCAGAATAAACTGGCTGATACACTATTGAGTTATTGTGATTTTTCAACACTACAAAAATCAGGAAGCAACCATAAGAGCGAATTGGTAAAAAATGCAAAAGAAATAATTGAAAGTGAGGATAGTCTATCAATAAAATTGAAAATTGTTCTTTATCTTTTAAATATGGATAATGTGATGAGGCAGAATAATTATTTCAGAACAAATGACTCATTGATTAATTATTTTAAGCCAGAGGAAAATATTAAAATTATGGCCGAAGAAATAATTTGTTCACCTTTATTCGATATTGTATCAAGGAATAAAGCAGAATTATTATTCCTGGTTTTTAAAGATACAATAAACACATTATATGAGAAAGAGATATTAAGTAACAATATTAAAAAAAATATCGTTATTAATAAAAATACGCAAAGACTATAAAATAATCCCCTTTTGAAAGGGGATCAAAAGTTACTTGTTTTTAATATAATCCAGCACGTCCTGCTCACAATTTTTCAGATCCCATTCATCGTAAGTAATTCCATTATCAATAAGAAAAACAGACATTTCAAAGCTTTTAGATTTAGATAAAAGTTTATTGCCACGATAATCCGTTTGATTAATGTCAAATCCATTTTCTAGAAGAAATTGTACGGTACGAATATTATTGTTGGATACATGTTTAAATAAAATATTCTTGTTAGAAATATCTGCACCCGCTTTAATCAGTACTTCACAAATTTCTGGAGTATTAGCATAATATAAGGGTATTTCATCTTCATCGTTAGGAATATTAATATCTATATTATGTTCAACCAGTAGTTTTACCATTTTTAAATTGTTAACATAAAATCCTTTCCTGAGTGTAAAAAGCAAAACAGAATCACCTGAGTTATCAATTTGATTAATATCAATGCCGTTATCAATGAAATATTTTGCATATTGATAGCCGCCTACAAACAAAAGATTATAGCCTTCATTATTAACCTGATTAATATCTAAACCATGTTCAAAATAATAATCAAGAATATTAAAGCGTTCTTCATTTTCTTCAAGAATAGGGAGCAATGTCATAAGTGCATTATTGCCAAATGAATCAATCTGATTTATGTTTATACCAGACTTAACAAGGGTATCTATTGATTCGAGGTCATTAACAAAAAATAAAGCATTCTGCTTATAATTATTGGTATGATTAACATCCAGACCAGCATTAAGTAAAACCTTTAATGCTTCTTTCTCAGAGTGAAATATTGCTGTCTCACCTTGTTTATTGGTATGATTAATATCAATACCTTTTTCAATTAGATAAGAAGTTGTCTCTGAGTCTGAAAAAAATAATGCATTGTCGCCAAGACTTGTTTGTGTATTTATATCTGCTCCCTGTTCAATAAAGCTTTTGGTATTTTCCAGATCACGACCAATAATGTTTAATCTTCTTTTTTGTATTTCGTGGTGCATATATTCTCCTTATCTGAATACAGAAAACAGTGTACTCTCTTCTGCCTTCATGATATACTTGCTTTAATTTTTTAATTAAAAAGGTTTATATCATGAAAAACTTAATAAGTGAAATACTTAGTGATAAATATTTTACCGATGATGATTTAACAGAAATTATTAATACTTTTTATCGGGAAGATAAAACTATTTTTTATAAACCTTCGGTAGTATGGGGTGATATTGAACTTGATAACCTTCATTATGACCTCAGTGACGTTTCATTGACATTACCCATGGCAGCATTACTTCTGGGTAAAGAGGCATTACTTAAAAATATTTTGAGAAAATATAATCTGGTTTTTGAATCAGTTGTCATGTCAGCAAAAAAAATAAGCAAAGACAGAAATAAAAAAGAAAATAATGAAAGTTCATTCACCCTTATGCAGATAATGAATAATCTGACAAATTTTAAATCATTAACAGAACAGCAAATCAAAAATGCAATACAGCTTATTGACTCACAATATCATGAAATATTAAAAGATGGTTTTGGCGGTATATTCATTGTTCCAGAAAATGTAAGCGTAAAAACAGAAGTGCTTAAATACATTTTAAAATATCAGGCTTTTAATTTTATTGATACCTATACTTTTGCCTATATTAAAAATTATAAAGAAATGATTTGTTATGCTTGCGAATTTATGCCTTCATATATCATAGATATATTGATAGCTAAAATGTATAGTGGTAGTTTTCTTTATCCAGAAAGAATCAGTGAATATGTTCAGGATGATATGATGAAAAGAATTGCATTATATCAACGAAAAAATAAAATAGCTCTGAACGATGACGCATTTATTTTATCTATAGCCTCAAATGAAAATTTTTTATCAATCGCAGAAAATAAAGAAAAAAACACAAGAGAAAAGCTGGATATTATATTCAATCTGGAGGCATTAGTTAATTTCAACCTTATCCAGAAATTAGAAAAGACAGCAGACGATATTTTCTTTTCAGAGGATGAAAGTTCATTTGAGGAATATCCTTTTTATCATGCTGCAACAGTGAAAAATAAAGATTTTCTGCAATATTTTATTGAAAAAGGTTATCGACCAAATATAAAGGAAGCAGAGCGGATAAAAGAAAATGACATTTTTACTAATGAAGAGTTTTCGGCTATTCAGTTAAAAATATTGGTAAAAGGAATTAATGATCCTGAAATTCTGGATATTATAAGTGAGCTTTCCTCCGAAGATGAAATGGTAGCACATGAAAGATTACAGAAAAAGCTTGAATTTCTGTCTCCTGAAAAAATAAACATGCTTATTTTAATCCTACAAAACGATAGTAATGAAAGTTATCGTTATTTAAATCACCAAGCAAACAATATGTTTGCATATGCAACAAACTATACCGATGCAGATAAAATTTTCTCAAAAAAATTTTTTGAAAAAGAAGAAAATGCAGAACGTTTATCCGTTGTAGATGAAATTATTTTAGGTAAAAAATCGCTTTTCCTGCTCGAACTTTTGAAAAAAGGCTACGTATTAAATGATAAGCAATTTTTATTATCAAGTTCTGTTTTTTTACTATCTGACCTTTCTCATAAACGATTAAAATATTATGAGTGTTTTAATGAATTGGCAAAAATGTTATCACATTATTCTACTGAATATAAGAAATTATTTCTTAAATCTTATATAAAACATCATGACAATAAATTAATAAAACAGGGAAAAGAAGAGTTAAATAATGTCCAAAATACTAAAAACAGACTTAAAGGTTTTAAAAATAAAGATTATATAGGATTGTCTCCTTTTATAAATATTTTGTTAAAAGATATGAGTTTTTCATATTTAGAAATAGTAGATTTTATTAATATGGAAAGTGATTATTCCTGCATACCAGGTCTTCAAAAATACTTACTTGAAAATTTTGATGAAGAAATAAACATGATATCTAATCGTAATGATATCGTCAGAAATGCCTTTTTTACTGAAATTATGTATTATTTTGATTCCAAAGGAATCGGTAAAAGAAGGACGATTATTTATGATAAAGAAATTCTTCATTTTTTTGCGGTTGAATTTTTCAGAATTAATCAGGATTCTTACCTGAAGAGTGTAGACGAAATCGGTAATGTTATAATAAATAGTCCTCATTTTTTCATCGCACTTGAAAAAGAAGATCGTATTATGGAATACAATACTTTAATGGCAGAATTACAGGGAGTCGCACTAAGAAATAACATCAATGTTTCGGATAAAACTAATCAAAGCGGAAATGAGAGTATGATTACTACAAAACAAAGGCTTTAATTAGAAAGATAAGTAAGGACGCTTTCATTCATAAGCATAAAGAAAACAAAACTTATTGTGCTTGCGCCGATGGCATAGAGCATAATATTACTACTCATAACATAATTCTGGCTCTTTTTCCATTTATTATAGTCCAAACGGGCGATGATAAAAAGTATAACGCTTGTAATTAAGAAAATATAACTCATTATGTATTCTCCAGTCAAAAGTCGTTTGAATAAGAATGATAGTAATTAGTATTTAAATAAAAATCAACTATTTTTTATACAGAATAAACCTATTGTCTAAAAATTAATCAGTTGTAAACTAAATTATTGTTATTTCATTTACAGACTTAAATTAACCCTATATATATGAAACACAATTACTATTTATTTGGGTTATACGCATCATGCAAAAAGAAAGAGGTTTTACGTTAATAGAATTAATTATGGTTATCTCACTGGGTTTAATTATAAGTTTCATGGCATTTCAAAAAATGATAAAGGATCAGGAAGATTTAACGGCTTCAATAGCAGGTCAGCAAATAAAGCAAATAGGTGGAGCGGTTAATGCCTATATAAGCAATCATTATGATACTCTCTCAACACTAAGTAATTCCACAGGAAGTGCAACCGATCCAGGGCCAAGGAACTGCGTAGCGTCTACTGGTTTTTGCACCATAACGGTAGCAACGCTGGCTAATGAAGGTCTTCTTCCAGGTTCTTACTCTCTTCAAAATATATTTAATTCAGGATACAGTATTCTTATAAAAAGGACGGGTTCTGCTCCTTATTACAATGTATCAGGTTTAGTTACTACTTTATCTCCATGGCAAACGGGTGCGACGGGTATTCGTTTTGACTTATTAGGTAAGGCTATGCAATCTGCTGGAATAGACAGTGGTATGAGCAGAAACACAGCAAACCGTATGGACGGTTATAAAGGATTATGGGGATACAGCTCGGCGGATTTTTCTAATATAAACCAGACAGGCTTGCTTGGTTTTATTACAGGTTATGGAGCGACTTCTTATTCCGTCTTTTTAAGAAGAGATGGAACGCTTCCTATGACAGGTGCATTAAATATGGGAGCCAATGATATCACAAATGCTAAAAATATTACGGCTTCGGGTAATGTTATAGCAGGTGGGACAGGTACATTTGGAGGAGAAGTCTCTGCGAAAAATGCTTATGGTGATACAATTACGCTTGGAGGAGACAATGTATCAAATGATTATGAATTAAGATTAAGCAGCAATAAACCCTTAACTATTTATTCTCCCCTTGCAAGTTCCAGTGATACTGTTCTTCAGGTAAATGGTAATGCTTTATTCAGAAGTAATATATCAACAAATGGTTTGTCTCCAACAGATATGCCAGCAGGGTATTTAGGTATCAGGACACAGGATATATATGCAGGTGGAAAAGTAAAGATAACCAAAAGCATATCAA
>Ga0308167_1000779_pt1 | contig 47582 bp, 49 predicted proteins | sample PhyCR1_2_FD_202138 | JGI IMG/M metagenome (GOLD analysis project Ga0308167, IMG submission 202138) | Phyllosphere microbial communities from UC Gill Tract Community Farm, Albany, California, United States - DLSLRC.R1 | ecosystem: Host-associated > Plants > Phyllosphere > Unclassified | place... | reverse complement strand
TGGCGTAACTGTACGCATGCCACATGATGGTGGGGGGCAAGAACGAATATTAGTAGAACGCTATAAACAAGATGCTGATGATCTTAGATTTGAATGGCCTCGAACCGCAGCTTGCTTAGACCGCATTGCTATAAGCTATCAACAAGATGCAATTAGAGAAGATCACAGTGCGGACCAAGGTGATTGGTTATAAACCCTTTTATCATAATTGTATTTATTGAGTTTTTTAAATATGCAAAGGAGATTACATGCAAAGAAATTTATTAAAATACTTAAAAGTCTCTACAGGCAAAATAAGGAAATGTCAAGAAGAAGCTGTGGGGAAATTTTTAAATTTAAGAAAAGAAATATTCGTGACAAGGCATGCTTAATTAACTTGCCAACGGGAGCGGGTAAAACAGGTGTCATAAGTTTAATATCACATCTAAGTAAAGAGCGAAATATTTTAATTATCTGTCATAGGAGAGCAGTTAAGGAACAGCTCTATAGAGAAGTATCAAGTATATTTTTTAGAGTGACGTTAAACGATCCAGATATAAAATTAAAGAATACATTTAAAAACATTAATAATTTAAATGAAGAAGGTATATATATTGAATCGCCACGGATAATCTAGACACTTCTGAGCCGTTGATAATATAGGTTTTCATATTCAGTCGGTGGCATCTGCTCGCTCGAGCCATGCCGACGCTTACTGTTATAAAACATTTCGATATAATAAAAAAATATCGCTTCTGGCTTCGTCTCTCGTTCCGTAGATCTTTTTCTTTATCCGTTCACGCTTCAGTAGCTGGAAAAAGCTTTCTGCAACCGCGTTGTCATGACAGTTACCGCGACGGCTCATACTGCCCTCCAGTCCGTGCGACTTCAGGAACGACTGCCATTTATAGCTTGTGTACTGACTACGCTGATCAGAATGAACCAGCACCTGTTTTTGAGGATTACGTCGCCACACGGCCATCAGAAGCGCATTCAGGACAATATCTTTTGTCATTCGGGGTTGCATTGACCAACCGATAACTTTGCGCGAGAACAGATCAACGACCACGGCAAGATACAGCCAGCCTTCGTGGGTTCGTATATAGGTTATGTCTGTCACCCAACGTTCATCCGGTGCTTCCGGGTTGAACTGCCGCTGGAGCTTATTAGGCGTCACAATACTGGCTTCATCTTTACGCGCCCGTGGGCTTCGGTATCCGACCTGAGCCTTTATCCCCACACGTTGCATCAACCGCCAGACTTTGTTTACACCGCATTGTTGCCCGGTATCCCGTAGATCGAGATAGATCTTGCGATAGCCATAAACACAGCCCGATTCCAGCCAGAACTGTTTGATATGCCCCGTCAGCTTCAGGTCAGCATGATACCGTCGTGAATGTGGCTGCTGAAGCCAGGCGTAAAACCCACTCGGATGCACATCCAGTACCTGGCAGAGAAGGCGGACAGGCCAGCAACGATTGTTGTCACGGATAAAGGCGTACCTCAGTCGGACAGCTTTGCGAAGTACGCCGCGGCTTTTTTTAATATGTCCCGTTCGTCAGTAACCCGCTTCAACTCCTTCTGGAGTCGGCGGATCTCGGCCTGAGCATCTGACTGTTCTTTATTGGTGGAGGAGTCCGGCCCGTACTTCTTTATCCAGGCGTAAAGACTGTGAGTAGTGATATCGAGACGTGTTGCGACGCTGGAAACAGAATGGCCACGCTCAACAACCTGTTTTACCGCTTCAATTTTAAACTCTTCGGGATAACGTTTACCGCTCATGGGCACCTCTCTTTTAAGTCATCTTAAATGACTCTGAGGTGTCTGTTAAACCTGTGGCGATTCATCATCAAATTCCGCAGACCTCGTGGGAAAGGCTATATCGGTAATGTCGCCCTGGGTGGCGAGCAGATTATTATGGAAGAGAAGGAATTCCTGACTCACTATGAAAGTGCGCCGTTTATCAAGGAAATGCTGAGGTTATCGAGATGCATTATGGACAGATCTGGTTGTACGATATTATCAGTTGACTGGTTAATGAATTCTAAAGGCTTCTACTTTAATGAGATGTCAACGGCAGAAACTGGCCTGACAAAGCTCCCTGATGGGATCAGGGAATCTGTATTCGATCAGCTGGCAAGGATAATTAACAATCATCATGCATGTGACTAAAACAACATATTTCATTTTTCTGACGGTTTTTCTTGCAGAATTTTCCTTCTTTTTTGCACTCCCATTGCTGGGGAAAACACCAGATCTCAGTGCCTCCAGTGTGGCGGCCTGTCTGGCCGGTGCAGTCATCCTCGAAAGCCTGCTGATGCTTACTTTTACCGGCTATCTTGAACGTTTTTCCAGAAGAACGCTTATTTGCGCTTCTCTCCTGCTGCGTAGCGGAGCGTTTATGACAATTTTTCTGTCTTTATCATTACCTGCCTGGTTATTTTTCTTCTTCCTCATTGCTGTATCAAAGTCGATTTCCAAACCCTTTTTACGGGAGGTACTGGCCGAAAATCTGAGTGGAAATCAACTGAAAAAAGCACTCTATACGTTCTCGTTGTGCCAGAACTCAGCCGTATTCGTGGCCCCGATGCTGGCTGTTACAGCGATGAAGTTTTCATTTATTGAGACCGTGCTCCTGACGCTGGTCCTGTCCGGGGCAGTGATGGCAGTAGCTACGCTGCCATTAATATATACATTTCCATCCAATAAACCTTCAACCGGCTCGCCACTGACGGGTATGCGCACGGCGTTTAAGGGCGTTATGGCCAGTACCGGAATTCAACGGATCCTGCTTTCGTCGTTCTTCTGCTTTCTCATTATGGGTGTTTTCATCACTGCAACGATGCTCCTGGATAAAATTAATCCAAGCATTGGCACCTACTCCGGCCTATTTTTCTCTGTTGTCGGCGTTAGTATTTGTCTGTGGCAGGGCGTCGTGGCGAAATTAACAACACTAAGCGAAAGATATAGTTCACAAATAATTATGATCGGCGGGGCCCTATCGTCAGCCTATTTACTGGGCTCAGTTTATATTGCGATCATGGCGCTTATTGCCTATAGCGTATATGAATCCGTAATTATTCCTGAGCTTTACTTCAAATCCACGTCTATTCCGTCGAGCATTCCGACCAGCGTACTGTTCAGCTACATTCTCATTGTGTCGAATGCCGGTGAGGCATTTGGCTCCTGGCTCACTGGGTTTGCGATCACGCATATGGATGAACATGTCCCGACTTTTATCTTTTTCACGGTATTGAGCTCCGCGATGATTTCATTCTTATGCCTGAAAACAGCCGACAGAAAGGAGGTACCGTGTCAGTGATAGTCTTCGCAACTGGTGGTACTACCAGTAATGCCAGAATAATCGAGCACCCTTGGGAAAATTATGAGTTTGTGATATCAAAAGCGGCGCAGGCGCTGAGTCCCCTGTTCAGAGAGTTAAAGGTCTACTCTGTCGCAAACTGCCTAACTGCGGGCAACCTATGGGGAGGATTTCTCTTTGCCCATGAAATCTGTCGCCAGCTCCGGGTCAGATATTATCCTTTCGCCTCAATTGTTGATTGTGATGCACTTTGTGAGGTCGTAGGTACCGATGCTATCGACACGATAATATGCCTTCCCAGTTTTGCCGAACGCCTGCTGGTTCCGGAACGAAAAGCTCATCTGGCCTCTGTAAAAAACATTTTTTATCTCGGAGAAATGTTCCCTGATACACTTATCGCGAAAGCTCAGCGGCTGCTCCCGGGCGTATGTATTAAGCCTCTGGCTTATACGTCGCAGGAAACCGGCCCTATCGGCTTTCAGTGCATGCACCTTTCCGGCAACCATTACCATATCTATAAACATGTAGATCTTGTTCGGAAGCAGCTCAGCGGTGAATTCAGTGTAACGATCAATTACCCGGGACAAAGCCATCTGCTAGATCACTCGATGGGAGATGTTGGCGATATTCATAAAGGGAACACATGCCCTTGTGGATACCTCGGTGATAGTCTTAATCTTCAGGGAAGAGTGCCGACCTCAAGAAACATTCTTGGAACCTCGATTTCAATTTATGAGTTTGCGCGCACTTTGTCTGAGATATCAACTGAGCCGCTTACTGATACTGATCTGCAACTAGTTGAAGTGGAGAATCAAGAACAAGGTCTTGGCTTGGTTCTAATGGTTTGCAGTAGGAGTCGAATAGCATCAGACCAAATTAGCGACCGATTGAAGTCATCATCACTAATCAAGGAATTGATTAGTGATGCCTTGTATTTTCATGTTTATATTGCAGATAAACGTGCATTCATGAAGTCGGAAACCACTCAAAAAATCAAACCCTTCATAAGGACAAGGCTCCCACCCGCCGATGAAAGCGTAACCTGTCTAGTGATAAAATAAGTTCCAGGCAAATTTTCGTGACCCTGACCCAAAATCCTGCTCCATTCAGAAACAGAAATCCGGCATGATAAACACTCCCCTGAACGGAGGTGGTGCCGATGAAAAAGTCACGATTCACCGAAGAGCAGATTGTCTTTGCTCTGAAGCAGGCTGAGCTGGGTACGTCCGTGCCGGATGTCTGCCGCAAACTGGGTATATCCGATGCCACGTTTTACACCTGGCGCAAGAAGTACGGCGGAATTTCCCCTTCTGAACTCAAACACATGCGGCAGCTGGAAGAGGAAAATCTGCGGCTGAAGAGGCTGGTTGCCGATCTGAGCCTCGACAAGGCGATGCTGCAGGATGTGCTGGCAAAAAAGAGCTGACGCTGGCACGCCTGCGGGAATGGGTCAGGGATTTACAGACCCGATATGGTGCCAGCGAAAGACAAATCTGTTTTGCGCTGCGGCTCAGCCGCAGTTCGTTCAGATATCGCTCAGTTGCAGCCGATGACAGCGCACTGCGCCTGCGTATCCGTGAGATCACTGAAACGCGAATTCACTACGGATATCGCCGGGTACACGTGATGCTCAGGCGGGAAGGCTGGCGCGATAACCACAAACGGATCTACCGGCTTTACAGCGAACAGGGCCTGTCACTGCGTCTCAAACGTCCACGGCGCAATAAATCCGCGCAGCGCCGGCAGCCGCAGCCTCAGGGGCTGTATCCGAATCACGTCTGGGGCATGGATTTTGTCTCGGACGCGCTGTTTGACGGGCGACGACTGCGCCTGCTGACGGTTATCGACCTTTACACCCGCGAATGCCTGGGGATCTGCGTGGGGCAGAATCTGCGTTCAACAGAAGTGGCAGAAATGCTGAACAGCATAGCGCTCAGGCGTCCTTTACCGCAGTTGCTGAAAACCGATAATGGTTCTGAATTTGCAGGAAAAATGCTGGACAGGTGGGTGTATGAAAGAGGGATAAGGATCGACTTCTCACGCCCGGGAACACCTACTGACAACGCTACGGTCGAGTCCTTCAACGGCAGGTTGCGGCAGGAATGCCTGAACGAGAACTGGTTCATGTCTCTGGAGGATGCACGGTGCAAAATCGAGGCCTGGCGCATACACTATAATCAGAGTCGTCCCCATTCTGCACTGGGCTGGATGACGCCCTCCGAATTTGCCGAAAAATCTGCCGGTTGCCAGAATATGCAGCCAGAATGAAGCCGGTTATTCCTGATTATGAATGGATCACATACGGGGAGCGGGTCACAGTTCCGACATTACTAACTGAGCCTTGTATCTAATCCTGTAGGCAGGTCATCATATACAAAGAAAAACTCTGTAGGCAAATGCTTGTTGACTTTAATTCTTTGTCACTTTATAGAGGAATGAAAGTCGATAAAATTTTAAAGGAAGCTGGCTCATGTTACCGCAGGATAGTCTTCAACAGGAAGTTATTGAATCTGTACAAGTATCACTAAAATTTGATTTATTGTATCAAAGAATTAGACCAGATATATCCAAGTTTATCGCTGTCACCTCAAAGCTGTCCTTAAAAAGCCTTGATGACTGGGAACGTTTAATCCGGGCAGAGATTTTCTATTCACTTCGAAAATACAGTCCGAAACAAAGTGGTAATGAGATCCACCAGGTCGGGTCACTCCGATGGATGGACATATGTAACGCCGATGGTTTTAGGCGGGAACGAGCATTAAGGACAATATCAGGTGGGGCGCCAAATAGTTTCTTATTAGCTTTAACTGTACGAAAACTAAATGACTGGGTTCCGCAGGTAAGAGCTGCAGCGTGTGATGCTCTGCCATTAATTGCTGAAGCATCTGACCCTGAATTTATTGTTGATGTCTTGTTTATAACACTTCCCTACTGGAATTCTTGGGGGAGAATGGGAGATATCGAGAAAGAGGCACTTATGAAAGTCATTTTAATGGAGAAAGTAACTGAGGCATTAAAAAAACGCATTCTAATATCCTCTTCGGGGCCTGTCGCTACAATATTTGTACAAGCTGGGCGCACGACAGCATTAGACAAATTTTTAGCCGAGATTGCAGAAAAATCAGTTCAACCTTCCCTGCGAGCAAAAGCGTATCGTTGTCAGTTTGAAAGTAAATTTGTTTGGGCTGAGGGGCTGACATGGCAGTGGGTTGACAAAGTACACGGCATAAGGCGGAGCATTCCTGTTTTAAAAGAACGAATAATATCTACTACAACTCCCTTTATTGAGGTCTTAAGATCGGCGACAACCGACCGTTCCCCAATGGTTCGGCGTATAGCGGGTGAAATGCTTATAAAAGAACTGAATAATATTGGCGATGAAGCATTTAAACTGGCAAATATACTGGCTTCTGACACATCTCAATCTGTAGCAGAGCGTGGAAGATATGCATTGACCGACTTGAAAAAGCTGTAATTGACAGTTTTTGTCAAAAGTGGGCGTTTCCAATATCAAAATGTGTTGATCAACCGGCAGCAGGTCAAACTGGATAAACCCACTGCAGAGCACCCATAGCAAACGTTGCATACTGTATTGAACAGACTGCTCAGCTTGTGCCGGACCTGATAATCGAGCAGTCAGGCAGGTGATTTTTGGCAGGATAGTAGGCACTTCCGAAGTAAACCTGCTGCGTTACAGCCATTTCCATTAAGTATAATTTATTGATATTAAATCATTTTTATCCGACAGGCGCATATCAAACCACTAAACACATTTACTTATTTAAATGTATAAATATAATAACCCCCTTCTTTCACACTATGGACAGCCGTTCTATGACTCAGAAAACACTCTTTACTCCCCTTCAGCTTGGCGAATTCACGCTGCGTAACCGTATTGCGCTGCCTCCGCTGACGCGGTGTCGTAGCGAGCAACCGGGCAATGTTCCGGGAGAGATGATGGTGGAATACTACCGTCAACGTGCCAGTGCCGGATTTATGGTCACGGAAGGCACTCAAATTGAGCCGCGGGGTCAGGGATATGCCTGGACACCGGGTATTCACAGCCAGGAACAAATCGCCGGCTGGAAAAAAGTTACCGAAGCTGTCCATCAGCAGGGCAGCGTTATTTTTTGCCAGCTTTGGCACGTTGGGCGCGTTTCCCATCATGAGCTTCAGCCCGCAAAACAAGCGCCCGTTGCACCTTCTGCCGTGCCTGCTGAAGGTGTCCGTGTATTTATCGAGACCGGACCAGGTGCCGGTATGTTAACCGCCCCCAGTGTTCCGCGCGAATTAAGCACGCAGGAAGTGAAAGAGATCGTCGAGCTTTACCGGCTGGCGGCAGAAAATGCGAAAGAAGCAGGATTTGATGGTATTGAGCTACATTCAGCGAATGGCTATCTTATTAATCAGTTTATCTCTGAACACAGCAATTTTCGTACCGATGAATACGGTGGTTCACTGCAAAACAGACTGCGTTTCCTGAGGGAAATTATCGTGGCCGTGAGCGCTGTTTTTGGCAGCGATAAAGTGGGCGTCCGCTTTGCGCCACTTTTTACCACGACTGACGAAGAACGCGTTTATCTGGGGCTGGTAGAGAGCGATCCTCATGCGACCTATATTTCAGCCGCGCAAATGTTAAACGAACTGCAGGTCGGCTATCTCTCGATTGCCGAGGCCGACTGGGACAATAGCCCGGATATGCCCGAAGATTTCCGTATTGCGTTACGTGAAACATTCCGGGCCCCTATCATGTATTCGGGGCGATACACCCGCGAGAAAGCAGAGCAGGTGCTGAGCAAGGGATGGGGAGACTTCTTTGGATTTGGTCGTACTTTCATTGCCAACCCTGACTTACCCGCGAGATTTAAACAAAATGTCGGCCTGAACTCTGTAGATAGCGCTAAGCTATATGGCGGAACCGGTAAAGGATATACTGACTACCCTGTTTATAATTCCTGAAACCCGTGAGGCTGCATGTCACCTGAAAATGCCATGAAATTACTGTCCAACTCAACCCGTCTGTCAGTATTGAATTGGCTGAAAAATCCAGGTGAAGCGTTTACCGGCTACACGCAACTTTATGATTATGACAAATATGGAGTTTGTGCCAGCCTCATTCAGGATAAGGCCGGGCTTTCTCAACCCGCCACATCGCTGTGCCTGAAAGTCCTGCAGGATGCGGGGCTGCTTGAAGCCAATAAAGTCGGTAAATGGACGTATTACCGCCGCTGTGAGCCGCGAATTAACGAGGTGACATCCGCACTGGGTGATTTTCTGGAGAACCTGTAAACAGGCCATAATTAACCGAACAGCGCCGGTTACATCAGTTGAGCGGCGTTAACTGCTCGACACTGTTGTTGGCGAAAGCTGAGCGGCCGCCTCCAGTTACCGATAATCTCTATTAGTTCACTGATTAGCAGCCAGAAGCTGATGTCGCTGACACTATTTTTTCTTATTAAGCATCGACTTTAAATCAGCAAAAGGATTGTAGGTCGCTGCATCAACATCTTTTTGCGCGTCCTCCCCCGCGATTACGGTTGTACCGTACTGGTCGGCTTCGGTGTACTTTGAATGTTCGTGGTCATGGCAATACAGGCATAATAGCTCCCAATTGCTGCCATCTTCCGGATTATTGGTATGATCATGATCGATATGGTGAACCGTTAATTCGCGTAGGTTTGAATAAACAAACTCTCGCGTGCAGCGTCCACATACCCACGGATAGATTTTAAGTGCTTTCTCACGATAGCCGCTTTCCAGCCGCGAGTAGTTTTTTGGAATCAGAGCCATTGCCGATGTTTTACCTGTTATAGAGTGATGATTTACGATAGTGCCAATAATCTATCCCAAAATGGCACAGAAGGAGAACTGAAAGAGGAACAGGATATTGATTTTGATGGGTGAATGCTACCGGGTCGAACCTGTAACCAGGAATGAGGAGAGCGATGCTGCTTATCAGGCACTTCCATACCGCCAAACTTTTTACGCCCTATTCAGAGACTGGCGTCGGGAATGACGTGCTGACGGCAGCGTTCACGGCTGAAACCTGGCGGGGAGCAGCTCACAGACCTAAGCCATCCGGCGTTCATGCTCGGCAACGTGGTACAGGCCAGACAATTACAGGTATAATCCCCCACATTATTCAACTGGTTGAGAAACGAACATGACAAAACTCACCTTACAAGAGCAGATGCTTAAAGCTGGATTAGTGACCAGCAAGAAGATGGCCAAAGTCCAGAGAACCGCTAAAAAATCGCGGGTTCAGGCTCGTGAGGCCAGAGAGGCGGTGGAGGAAAATAAAAAAGCACAACTTGAGCGTGATAAACAGCTAAGCGAACAACAAAAACAAGCTGCTTTATCGAAAGAGTATAAAGCTCAGGTGAAGCAGCTGATTGAAATGAACAGAATCGTCATTTCAAAAGGCAATATAGATTTTAACTTCACAGATAATAACCTGATTAAAAAAATAGCGGTTGATAAGGCGACTCAAACCCAGCTTATTAACGGTCGTCTCGCCATTGCTGGCCTGGACGCGGCTAATGGCAAAGATCGCGAATATGTCATCATTCCCGCGGTTGTTGCCGATAAAATTGCGCAACGGGATGCAAATAGCATTGTGCTAAACAGCGCACTCAGCCTCGAAGAACAAAATGAAGATGACCCGTATGCCGATTTTAAAGTGCCTGATGATTTAATGTGGTAACGGACAGGTGCCAGCGAAAGCATGGCTAAAGATACTTTCGCTTTCAGAATGGGCAGTCATTACTGGCTTTGATCGACTCTCCGCTAATCGGATGAACAAAATGCAATTCACTGGCATGCAGCATCAGGCGCGGCGTGCGTTCGGTGCCCGGCAGCAACCGACCGCCATATAAGTCGCAGCCCAGTATGGGGTGGCCCAGCTGCTGACAGTGAATACGCAGTTGATGGGTGCGCCCGGTCTCCGGGGTTAGCTGCACCCGCGCCACTGGCAGTATCGTCAAGTCTTCCTGCTGATAATAAAAACGCTCAATAACCTGATAACGGGAGCGAGCAGGCTTACCGTGGACTGAGCAAATCGACATCAGCGGAAACAGCTGCGGATCCTTAGCGATTGCCGCGTCTATCACCCCCTGGTCGTGGTCGGGATGTCCGCAGAGCAATGCACTGTACACTTTGGTCACTGTACGCTGACTGAACTGTTGGCAGAGAGCGGCATTAATCGCCTTATTGCGGGCAACGACCATTAGCCCGGACGTACCGAAATCAAGGCGATGGACGAGGGTGCAGTCGGGAAATGCCTGTACCAGTCGATAATGCACTGAATCAAGGTTTCGCGGATTTTTTCCCGAAAGACTGAGCAGCCCGGCGGGTTTATTGATCAGTACCAGATGATCGTCCTGATAGAGCACCTCTATCTCTTCATGGCATGGCGGAGCAATAAAAGTATCGAGAATCGTAGACATCAGGCTGCCCGCAGGGTGAGTGGCTGCGGATAATAACGAATTTTAAGCCAACTGGCGAATCTGGCTATTCGCCCCAGATGCAGCAGAATCAGAATAAATGTTTACATCTATGCAGAACAGGCCTTGATTAATCTGGCAAGGATATAAGCCAATCACCAGCGCATCTGCTGAAAAGAGCAATTTGTTTTAATTCACCCCCACTCGGGTGTAGTTCCAGCGCGTACCAAGATCGTTAATCAATGCATAGCTTAACGACTGGCTCGCCGCCACCTGCCCCACTGGCAGCGTAGTTTCAGACTCAGGAGCGACCATGACACTATCAAGACGCTGCCCGGCGTAGCTGATATCCGTCAGCGTCATATGCCAGGGTGTTGGATTGACGATTTGAAGCTGCTGGCCGCCCTGCACTTGCTGCAAACGAAAGCGCAGTTTTTGCCCGTCTTGCTCAACAGGATCATCCAGCCCGGCGGGGCGTATAAACACTTTTATACGCAGTCGCAAAGGTAGCACCACCCGCTGCCCCTGAGGGGTTGCCGAAGAGGTATTCGGCGGAATTTGATAAATATTCAACCAAAACAACGTCTCTTTATCTTTTGCCAGGCTGGTTTGTGAGGTCAACAGCAAACGCAGCGATCGCACTTCACCAGGCTTCATGCTGAAAACCGGCGGCACCGCAATCAGCGGCGTGTGGGTGCTCTCCGGCGGTGTCATAGGATCGCCATTATCACTCCAGATCTGTACCAGCGTCGGCTGTTTTTCCGAGTTGGAGAGCGTGACGGACGCCGCATTCGCGCCCTGATGGAAGACTATCCGCGTCCCTTCCACATTCACCACCGCCAGCGCCGGTAAAATGCCAGCGACTATCAGCAGCACACCGACACACCAAGGTATTCGCGATTTGCTACTGAAAACTGACCATAATCTGTAATTGCGCATTCACTGTTCCCGCCGTGATCGGCTGTTGATTTATCGCTTCCAGCGAGGCGGTGAAATCCCCCGCATAAATTTCCGTGCTGCCGCTGGACACCAGCGTAGTTAAATCCCTGAATGCATACCATCCGCGCGGATTGCCCTGTCCGTAGGAACTGGCAGTAAGATTGGGCAATAAATTCAACGCGCTGCCGTCGCTTTTGTAAATACGAATCCCGACGCCAGAGGCTTCACCCGCGCCCGCACCGTAATTGTTATCCAGTAGCCAGGTCAAACCACCGCCGCTGGTCACTAATCCTAATGAGGTTGCTGCGGCTACGGCTTTAGGCTGATTGACCAAAAATCCCATTGATACGTTTGCCGAACTGGTGGTCGACACGCTGGTGCTGGACACCGCACCGGTCTCACACTCAATGGTAACGTTGAAGCCTGTCTGGCTCGCGCCGCCCTGGCTCAGCTCCGTTGCCGTAATAGTCGGCAGGATCACCGTATTAGGAAAGTCGTTGACCCGACAGGTTGCCCCTCGCACGAAGGTGACACCTGCCGCGTAGAGGCTCCATGAACCTGGCCACGCACTGTAAAAACCATCCCAGTAGCTGGCTGAATCAGCACCTTCAGTCACGTTGGTACTGAGACCAGGGCCTTTAAAGATGCTGTAACCATGAGGTTGCGAATAAGTGTAGGTATAACGATTTGCCGCGTTGGCAAACCAGGTGGTGCTGTCGATGCGGAAAATCTCCATCAACACGTCGCTAAAAGCACTGGCGGGAACGTAGATCCAAGTACCATCAGAGAACCAGTCATCCTCGGTTAACTTGCGACCTTGCCAGTAACGTGAGAAGTAAGCTCCGGTTCTCAGGTTGGTGAGCCGAACCGCGACGTTGCGCATGTAACTGTAATACGCGCCGTCGATTTCACTCGCCGCATACATGCCGGTATAAGTGTTATCGCCATTGGTGGCATACATCTCATACAGGCTGTCCGCATCAGCGACAGCACAGCGGAAAAGAATTTGATTTGCCGAATAGGCGGTCGCCGCCCCCTGACTGAGAAAACTCATCGACGAGCTGGCCAGTAGCGTACCGGAAGACTGAAAAGTACCGTTGCTCAGGCTGATAACGCCAGGTATGCCGATGTTTTTAGCATTACAGGTATCACAGGCGCCGGTCCAACTGGCCGCCGTATAGCCAGCGTCAATGGCTGCCTGAGAAAGTGTTGCGCTGCTGGTTACCCGGCTACAGGCGGCGTTCACCGTCTGGCTCAATAGTGAAAGGGCAAGCAGTGAGAGGCCGATACGCAAATTCATAATCCCTCCCGCATCTGACAAGGCAGCTGTAAATGAGTAAAGGGATCGCTGCCACGCGGTGGCAAGACGTACTGCACTTCGCACTGCTCGGTCACTAAGGGTCCCCATTTTACTTTCAGACTACCGCGTGGATCGGCAATACGCGCATAGATTTGACCACCCTGCCCGACCATTCCCAAACTGTTACCGGCGCTATCCAGCACATCGGCGCCCATCGGCGGATAGCTGCCATCACTTAATTCGGTGGCGATTAATATTGCTCGCCCCTGTAGCGTAGTAAAATTCACTCTTGCTATTGCACCGGCATAAGGCACAACTCTCTGGCTGCCGCCCTGCAGTTCGGTTTCATCATTCATTTTGCTGGAATCCAGTGCAATGGTGTTGTACTGGTACGGCGTCATTGACGGCAGAATTGCGTAACCAAAACGATTTATCGTTGCGCCCTGTCCGTTACGAATCTGTGCGCCCTCTGCGCCAGGGGCATTAACCAGCGCAAAAGTATCGCTGGCGTAAGGGCCCATAGTCACGCCACCCTGATGTAGCACCAGCGTGCTCGATGCGCCCACGCCATACTGGCGATAGCCTTCGCCCTTGCCGGCAGAGGCCCGCACCGCGCCGAGAGAGGTTGCTTGCTGAACGCTGCCGCCAGCGGTCATCGCATTACCGCCCTGCCGATAATCTTCCAGGCCGGTATACGCTGACCAGGTCAGTTGGCTGTTATCACCTGATGCACCAGCAATATTCAAGGTGCCCGAACGTGAATCCCGGGTTCGGGTCATATCCAGCGAGGCGATAGCAGTTGATTTACCAAAATCAAACGGCACCGAAATCCCAATTGAAACCAGTGTTTCCGTCACGCGTTGCTGTCCGCTGGTGTCATAATCAGCATCATTGACGCTGGCGAAAAAGCGCCCTCTGTCCAGTACGGTTCGCTGACGCGATACGTTAAGGTTGTAACTGATGCTTTGCCAGCTATTGCTGTAACCCAGTTGCAGCTGCGTTACGCGTGACGAATCGCCGTAGTAGTCGCTGGTGCTGGCGGAGAGATTTAGCATTCCCCAGTCATCCATCGACTGATTGACAGTGGCGGAAAAACGATTTTTTTGATTCAGGTTGTCGGAAGAATAAATGACGCCATCCTGATACTGATGGCGCTGGCCGAGGACATCCGGTAAATCGCGAAATCCGGCGGTGGAATAGCGCCACGCGGCCAGCACCACGCTGGTTCCGGTGGCGAATGTCCGGCTGTAACTCAACTCACTGCGCCAGCCCGTCTCGCTCTGTTCGAACACTTCAGCATGAGACCAGGTGGCATTAAGCCCTAGCGCGCCAAAGCGGGTGCTGATAACCGATCCCAATAAACCGGCAAAATAGTCGTCGGCGACGCGGACACCGCCATTTAACGTCAGAGAATTGTTGACGCCATGCTGGACAATCCCCTCGGCAAACTGATTATCCACCGAGGAGTAATTACGCACTTTTCCCATTGCCAGCTCATATCGCCAGTTACCCGGCCGTACAGAGTCCGGCACCGAAGCATAAGGAACAGTGAAGGTAGAAACGCGTCCGCCGGCTTCGATCACCTCCACCTGCAGGTCGCCCTGATCGCGCGTGTTGTACAAATCGCGGATGACAAAAGCCCCCGGCGGCACGTCAGTTTCGTAAATAATTTGCCCGAGCTGGCGCACCACTACATGCGCTGAGGTGCCCGCCACGCCACGCACTTCTGGTGCATATCCTCGTCGACTTTGCGGCCACATGCGTGTATCACTGCCCAATTTGACACCGTTAAAGGACAAGCTGCCAAACAGACTGTTGCTGGTATAATTCTCTCCCAACGACAGAATGCTCTCGATCGCCGGAATCGGGCGATCAACCCAGCTGCGCACCGAATTATATTTGTAATCACTGCCGGTTAGATTACTTTCGTAGTAACGCAGGTTGCCCTGGTGGCGCAATTGCCAGAGCCCAACGTTAGTACCGGCATTGAGCGAGCTCCACAAGTAGCCGTATTGATAATTACTGTGGGTATTTTCAGTACGGGAATAGTTAGTATTGTGGCGGAAAAAAAGCGCCGGAATGCCGCTGTCCCATTCAGAAACCGGAATAAATCCGCGCGGCGTGCGCGACAGTGCCTGCTGCGGCACCAGCAAGTTAAGGCGCAGTGCGCTCATATCAAGCTCTTCAGAGACGGTCTGACCGGTTTCTGACAGCAACAAACAATCGCCCGGCTGGCGCGCTGCACTGCCTTTTAACCGAATCGCTGTTTTCTGCATCAGTTCAGGCGACAGACAGGCCACCCCCTTGCCACCCTCATCGGCTTTAAATAATATCGGCTCAGCAGTAGCAATCAGTTGGCTGTTTACATAGACGTCGAGCGTGTGCTCACCTGGCTCAGCAGAGACATCATGCTGATTGAATCGCGCCAGATCCTGCCCGTATGACGCGCCTTTTAATAAAGCCGGATCGAAGTAATAATCTTCAGCTTGCACTGACGGCAACCCACTTCCCACAGCCAGAATTATTGACGTCGCGACATGCGTTAAACGATGAACGGACCGTTTATAACGGGAAATCCCCACTAATTCTCGCTCCCTGATCGTTGATTACTGTCAGCCTGATAGTATTTTTACCGGCAGGTGCGGCACGATTAAACCAGAAGGTGCGGCTGCTTAAAGGTGGCACCATATCGGCTGTCGCCTGCAGTGCAACGCCTGTGGCATTCAGTTGAATGCGGCCGAGGTTCAGATAAAACGGTAGCGTATTGGTGATGACCACACCGCTGCGTTGTCCATCCCGTGCCGGCGCAACCTTGATGGTGGGGAAAATATTTGAGGGTGGATTGCCCAACCGCGATGGTCGATAAAATAATTTCACCCGATTTCGCAAAACCACCAGCATTTTATTCTGGCCTTCGGCTGCTGCGCCAGCAATGTTGGAAGGAGGAATTTGTTGGAAATTAAACCAGAACACGGATTCGCGATCCTGCGGCAACTGACGGGAATTGGTGTGAGAAATCCGCACTACCTGACCGGCCTTAGCCTGGATGCGAAATGACGCGGGCGAGGCAACAAAAGGAATATTTCGTTTGCTTTCCGGGCCATCATTGATATTGCCTTCGTCAAACCAGCTTTGAATCACAAAGGGAAAATTACTCTGATTGGCCAGATTGACGTCGACAGATCGTGCATCGCTGCGATAAATAATCCGGGTGCCGGTCATCGTAACGTTGGCCCAGGCGGAAACACTCGCCATGCTGACAAACGCAAATAATGCGCTATAAAATAACAAAAACAACGAATTACGATAAGTCATACGCATTCCCTGTTGAGCAGAAGCAAGCATATACATTGGCGTATGACAATTATAAGTGAAGGATTAAGAAACATCCGGAAATTTAACCAAACTGGTCAGCTTTCTGGCAGGTCGTACGGTAAAAAAGGGTCTGAAACAGACCCTCTGGATTTACAGATAGGATATCGCGTACTGCATGGTCGCCATCACGCTGCCGGGTGTTGCAACTCCGGTTGAAAAGTACTGCGCGGTGTAGGTTGAGCTTGCGCTGGTCTGGTTAGCGCCCAGCACCAGGTCGCGATTTCCGGTAAAGCCGTTGGTAAAGTTGATGTTGCCACCGGTTGAGTCGACAATTTGCAGCTCTACATTTCCCGCCGTTCCGGTATTGCCCAGATTGCCCGCGCTGGTGACCTGATTACCGACAAACACGGTAGAAAAGCTCATCCCCTCCGCACTACCGGTACAGCCACTGACACCCACTTCAAAAGTGGTTGCTCCGGCACTTTTACCGGAAGTATCCAGCTGCGCGGTGCTCACCGTTGGCAACAAAACCACGGGCGAGGTGTCAACGCCGTTTATCGAAATGCCACAGGTTTGAGCAGCGACTTCACCCTGAAACGAGATGGTATTACTGGAAGCAAATGCTAATCCAGGCAGTACAGCTAACGAAGCCAGTGCTCCACATGCTACAGAATACTTTTTCAGCATCATTTCTTTACCCTTCTGTCATTAATCAGAATATCTACCGCAATATGCGATAATCATGTAACGAGTAAATACATTGATGATTTAATAGCTGTAAAACATGTCACTTCACTGTGAGTTTTTCAGGCAACTTAACTGCTGATTATTATGCCTTAGCATTACTCGTTGGAAATAATAATACGAATATTCCTATATAGAAGTTTAGTGATTATGTATAAATCACACCGGATAATGTAAAGATCAAAATATCAACAATTAATCACAAGTAAATAAACAACAACACTACAAAGCACGCATAATTATTAACATAATACATCCGGATAATAAAAATGAATGTTAGTTTACTGATGATAACTCTTCCTGGTTCACACCATTAATTTTAATCATCAATCAGAAACTTCCAGCATAAAAGATAATAATCACATCCCCGTTATAAATAGCAAATTTCAAAAGAGATTATTAATAACCATAATGCCCTTAAAACTTGAATAGCAGATCTCCAGCGACGCCCTATTGCCCCCCTTCGCCATTTAACTGCCCGGCTGGTCGGCAATGGCCAGCAAATTGCGGTCGTAAATATGCTTCTTCATCATTTCCAGTAATGCCACTTCCCGATGCTTGTCGATCTGATCGTCAGAGATCATCGTAATATCTGCCAGCGGAAAACAGCTGCTGTAGTTCGGCTGAGCCAGCAACGAATTACTGAATCCCTGCGGCCAGTTCAACCTTTCAATTTTATGCTTTTTGACGACGTCAGGGTCAATAAAAGCCCGACTATCGCCAGCGATGCGGTTAACAGCGTAATCGCATGCCAGCCACCGTGCTGCCATAACCATCCCCCTGCGGAACCCGTTAAGCTGGAACCCATATAGTAAAACAGCAAATATAGTGAGGAGGCATGACCTCGCGTTGCGCCCGCCAATGGACCAATTGAGCTGCTGGCAACGGCATGGCTGATAAAGAAACCGGAAGTCACCAGGATGATACCGGCCACAATCGCGCCAAGCATATTGGGTAAGGTCAGTAATACGCCGATAAACATCAAGCCAAAACCGACCAGCAGTAAAGGCCGCTTACCGAAGCGATCCGCAAGGTTTCCGGCCAGCGATGAAGCAACAATACCAAAGGCAAAGGCCAGGAAGATCATGCTGACCTGTGTCTGGTTAAAATTAAATGGCGCAGCGGAAAGACGGAACGCAGCATAGTTAAACAGCGTGACGAAAATACTGGTAAGGATAAATCCAATGCCATAAATTTTCAGCAAACCCGGTTTTTTAAGGTTTTGCCCCCAGGTTTGCAGATGATATCTGAGATTGATTCCGGGTTTTCGGCTGAAATTACGCGATTGAGGCAGCAGCAGGATAAATCCCAGCGCTGATAGCAAGCAGAGCACACCCAGAATCTCCATGGCGACCTGCCACGACCAGAATTCTGTCATCATCCCCATTCCCACGCGGCCCATCATGGCGCCAAAGGCGGTGCCGCCCACATACAACCCCATGGTTTTACCAAGGTGAGCGGGATGAATCTCTTCTGCCAGCCACGCCATCGCAACTGCCGGAACGCCGCCGAGAATAACACCTTCTGCCGCTCGGGCAATCAGCAACTGATGCCATTCAGGTACCCAAGCGGCAACCAGATTCAGCAACGACGCCAGCGCCATTGAAGTAAACATTACGCCACGCCGTCCCCACGCCTGCGAAAAGGCGCCGGATAACAAAATAGATATTGCCAGTAATCCGGTAGTCAGCGATAAGGCCAGAGAACTTTGTGTCGGAGAGATATGAAAACTTTTGGCGAAGGACGGAAGTAACGGCTGCACACAATAGATCAACGAAAAACTGGCGAATCCAAGCAGAAACAGTGCCAAACCCGCGCGACGATATTCCGCTGTACCACGCACAATCCCTTGATCGCCCTCTGCAACATTCTGCGCTAACGGCTCTGCAGCAGAAAACGGTCTGACTTCGCCATTAACCTCACTGCAGGCGTCCTTGGTGGGATTCGACAACATTACTGGCTCCTGATCGCGGAATGAGTCGAAATTGTAGATTTTAGTTAACCACTAATCCAATATATGGAAAAGTCACCTGAGATATATTAAACATATGGACATTCGTCATATACGCTACTTTCTGCAGATCAGAGAAGAGAGCAATTTCACCCGCGCCGCCGAGAAACTAGGCATTGGTCAACCGCCTCTGAGCATGCAAATTCGCGATCTGGAAAGAGAGATTGGGGCCCAACTGTTTCAGCGCACCTCCTCTGGTGCAGTGCTGACCGAGGCCGGCAAGGCATTTTATGAGGCGGTTAAACATATTCCGGATTTGATGACGCAGGCAAAAATTGCGGCTGCGCGCGCAGCCAGTGGCGAAACTGGCTCGCTGACCCTGGGATTTACCGGAACCGTGGCGCTTCATAAGCTGACACGTGAATCGATACGCGGTTTCCGGACGCAGTGGCCTGAGGTAGAGCTGAATGTTAATGAAGCAAATTCTCTCGCCCTGATGGAACAATTAGCCGCCAGGCAAATCGATGTTGCTTTATTGCGCGCGCCGCAGCGTGTTGCGGATAATATCCAGCTGTTTTCATTATTCGACGAACCACTGATTGCTGCTCTGCCGGTTGAGCATCCGCAAGCCAGCCAAAGCGACCGGCTGGATTTAAAAACCTTGCAGCAGGATCGTTTTGTGTTAACGCCAGATACCCTCGGTACCAGCCTGCGTGAAGCCACGCTCAGAGCCTGCGAAAAAGCCGGGTTTACCCCCGCATCAGAGCAGCCAGCACCGCATATCGTTTCCATACTGGCGATGGTGTCAGCTGGGCTGGGGGTCTCTCTGGTTCCTGAGTCTACTCGCCAGTTTCATCTGGAAGGAGTGAAATATCGTCGACTCTGCCATCCCGCGGCAGCGATAACGCTCTCAATCGCGCTGAATAAGCAGAATATTTCCCCGGCGGCCGAGAATTTTTATCAGCTGGTCAACTCAATTGTGAACCACGATTAAAAAACGGCAATCCTATGCAATAAGCTTAATTGTTGGCCAGCTTATTTTCATCATCGGCGTAATTAAAGGAAATCTGCGCGCCCTTCTCTTTCGGTAGCCTTCTGGCCTCGAGAAAAACGGATTTCCAGTAAGGGTTATTCAGCGAAGAGCGCATCACGCCTTTACTTGCCGATGCGTGAAGGAAATGTTTGTCGGTATCATAAAAGCCAACGTGCATCTGGCGATGAATACGGAAAAAAACCAAATCACCAGGTTGCAGATGCGCGGGTTCAATTCTTTTACCCATCAGGATCAGCTGACTGGTGGTCACTCTCTCCATCGGAAGGTTAAACCGGTCTTTAAGCGTGCGCCAGACAAATCCGGAACAATCGACGCCGGTCAGTTCGGTTCCCCCCCAATGATAAGGCGTGCCTTGCCATGAGTGCATTTGGTCGTGAAGTGCAGCAATAACCGGAATAAGATCGGTATTTTTGCTGCGACTAAGGGTATCAGATGAGGGGCGATTGTGGGTTTGCTGTGTGCCAGCAGGCTTATGAGAAGAACAACCCGCTAACGTCAGAAATGACAATACGATTAAACGGTTAAAGATTTTTAGATTTGTCATTCCCTGCGCCAGTTTGTCGGGTTTAGCTGTCTGGGAACGCATCTTAAATACTGGAGCCGTCGAACTCCAGCACTAAGATATTTGATAAAATGACTGAAATTTACAGATAATGACATTAATTTATCAGCGCTGTTATGCGCTCCACCGATAACGGAAAAGCGCCGTCGCTCTGCCGTCACCTGATCACGGCGCTATCGCCGTTTCATGCAGATAGCGCCAGGCGGGCTGCCCGTTATCAATATCAATGATTGCCAGTGACCAGCGCGCCAGGACACTCTCCTGATGATAATGCGTTTCACGATAGCGGCACACCACACTTTCCGCGGTGACGGCCAGCGTTTCACAAGCATCAATGTCAATACGCAACCCCGGGCGTGCAGCCGTGTTACGTCTGAACAGCGCCTCAACTTCGCTCAGTCCAATAAGCTGACCATTGATGGTCACCATGCTGAACGACGCGCTAAAGCTACTGAGCAGTTTCTCCAACATGGACGGTGAACCGTCGCGGCCGGTAAAAACCGCTTCAATCCACTGATGCAGTTCAATCACGCTGCGGTGAGCAATTAACTCTCTTTCTGATGGCATTACGACTCCAGTTCTTAACTACAATGCTGAACCTGTGCAGAGGCAGTCAGGCCAGCTTAATGGACAACTTCGCCGTCATTGAGGATAAAAATCACTCTTCCTTCCCAGAACTCGGCGATAAATATCTCTTCTTGCTGAATCGCTCTTTTATTTATTTCATCACTGAGCCACTCTTCATCTTTATCCACCGAATGTAGCGCATAACTCCTTACCTTTCCCTGTTTCATAATAATCACTGAAGGCATCACTTCCTCGTCACAGATCACCGTCAGCTGACCGTTGGGCTCAATCTGGGCATAGGCCACGCTTTGAAATGAGTGAACGCCCTGAGAATGAAGCTGTGAGGTGATATTCAGAATATCGATTTTGTTCTGTTTCTGAAGGATATTCTCCATCATAAACCGACCCTTTTTGATAATCGGTATCGGTTCTCCAATGGCAACGATTCGAAAGAAGCTGATGTGCTTGGTCACTGAATTAAGCAGCGAGATTAAGCTAACGCCGATAAGCAATACAATAAGGTACTGATAAAGTGGGATAGTATCACTGTATATCACTCCACCTATCACCCCACCCAGCACAAAGTTACCAATAAAGTCTACCGGGGTCATTTGGGACAACTGAGTTTTACCTGACAGATTAAGATGAAGAATGACAATAAAAAAACCAATAATAAATTTTACTAAAACTATTCCATAGTATTCCACTGTGTCTCTCTCTTGCTGATCTATCCGGGTAACAGCACTGCTGGTAGCTGAGGAATCGCGGGATAATTCGCGAAAAATGAGCTTCCCGCGCGAATAGATATGATAAGACATTCGGTCCATCTCTGCATTGCTTTACCCGATGAGTCGTAATTTGTGGTTAAAAATTAAGCAATGAAGCGCTTATTTCCTCGCGCCAGCTTACCGCGGCTGCTGATTAAATAATTGCATCAGGCCACGTATTCTGCGGCATTGGACGCCAATTATATCAGTCTCGAAAAAGTCAACCGGCTAAAGTTTTTTATATTGACCGTTCAATATAACCATCATAGCTGTTAGTCTGAAAGGGTGAATAATTTCAGGCGTAAACGAAACGGCGTGCCAGGATTATTGTCTGTTAACCACTGTGATAAACACCCAGTACACGGATGATTTGAAGGGTTATATCCATTTCCAGATTTTGTATGCCGTGTCAGTCTTATTCACTGAGATATTTGTAATAGCTTAACCAGAGGTAATTGATGAACAATCCACCTGCCGAAGAAAAAGACAAAATCAACCCTGTGGTGTTTTACACCTCAGCCGGGCTGATTTTAGCGTTTTCTTTAATGACTATTTTTTACAGCGATCTGTCAGCCAGATGGATTCTGAAGGCGGTTAACTGGGTATCAGCGACATTTGGCTGGTATTACATGTTAGCAGCGACTGTCTATATTGTTTTCGTGCTATTTGTCGCCTGCTCGCGCTTTGGCTCGATAAAGCTCGGCCCGGAGCAGTCAAAACCGGAATTCAGCGTTCTCAGCTGGGCCGCGATGCTGTTCGCCGCGGGTATCGGTATCGACCTGATGTTCTTCTCGGTCGCAGAACCGGTCACCCAGTATATGCAACCGCCTGAAGGCGCAGGAGAGACGTTTGAAGCTGCGCGTCAGGCAATGGTATGGACACTGTTCCACTACGGTCTGACCGGCTGGTCGATGTATGCTCTGATGGGCATTGCGCTCGGCTATTTCAGCTACCGTTACAACCTGCCCCTGACCATCCGTTCAGCGCTCTACCCTATCTTTGGTAAGCGCATAAATGGCCCGATTGGCCATACGGTGGATATCGCGGCGGTAGTCGGCACCATTTTTGGTATTGCCACAACGCTTGGCATCGGTGTAGTGCAGCTAAACTACGGTCTGAAAGTGCTGTTCGATGTGCCCGAAGGATTAGGCGCACAGACTGCGCTAATAGTCCTGTCGGTGGTGATCGCGACCATTTCCGTCACCTCCGGTGTTGATAAGGGTATTCGTATCCTTTCAGAACTCAATGTCGCACTGGCATTGGGGCTAATCCTGTTCGTACTGTTCGCCGGTAATACGGAGTTCCTGCTTAACGCGCTGGTGCTTAACGTTGGCGACTATATTAATCGCTTTATGGGTATGACGTTGAATACCTTTGCTTTTGATCGCCCCACTGCGTGGATGAACAGCTGGACCCTGTTTTTCTGGGCCTGGTGGGTGGCATGGTCACCGTTTGTTGGCCTGTTCCTGGCGCGTATCTCACGCGGCCGTACCATCCGTGAATTTGTGCTTGGCACCCTGATCATTCCCTTTACCTTCACCCTGCTGTGGCTCTCGGTATTTGGTAATGCCGCACTGTATGAGATCATCCACGGTAATGCTGGTTTCGCACAGGAAGTGATGTCGCATGCTGAACGCGGTTTTTACAGCCTGCTGGCGCAATATCCGGCGTTTAAACTCAGTGCCTCAGTCGCTACCATCACCGGTATGCTGTTCTATGTGACCTCTGCCGACTCCGGCTCGCTGGTGCTGGGTAATTTCACCTCGAAGCTTAAAGATATCAACAGCGATGCCCCTAACTGGTTGCGTATCTTCTGGTCGATCACCATTGGTGTGCTGACGCTGGGGATGTTGTCAACCAACGGCATTACTGCACTGCAGAACGCCACGGTAATTATGGGGCTTCCGTTTAGCTTTGTGATCTTCTTTGTGATGGCAGGACTGTATAAATCATTGAAAGTAGAAGACTACCGACGCGTCAGTGCGAATCGCGATACTGCGCCTTATCTGGTCAGCGGGCAGGATCGACTGAGCTGGAAAAAACGTCTTTCTCGCTTAATGAATTATCCGGGCACGCGCTACACCCAACAGATGATGGAAACCGTGATGTTACCTGCCATGCAGGATGTGGCTAAAGAACTCGAGCTGCGCGGCGGAAAAGTGACGCTGGAGAAAATGCCACCGGCTGATGATGAAAATCTGGGCCACCTGGAATTACGCGTGAATCTGGGTGAAGAGCAGGATTTTGTTTATCAGGTCTGGCCGCAGCAGTATTCAGTACCGGGCTTTACCTACCGCGCACGCAGCGGTAAATCCACCTACTACCGTCTGGAGACTTTCCTGCTTGAGGGCAGTCAGGGCAATGATTTGATGGATTACAGTAAAGATCAGGTGATTATTGATATTCTTGATCAGTATGAACGCCACCTGAACTTCATCCACCTGCATCGTGAAGCACCGGGAAACAATATCACCTTCCCGAATGTGTAAATAAGCCTACCGCAGGCCAGATTATTATCTGGCCTGCGTTGTTCAGGTGACTAACAGTGTATATTTCTTCAGGAAGGGGGAATTACGGAGAACAGTCGATGCAACGTACTAGAACATCGGATCGTCAGGTGTACGGCTCACAACAAGCTCCAGCGCTTCACGATAGATATCTTGCGTAACCGGGTCTGACGTAGTTTCCAGTTTTTCAATCAGCTTCAGGATAACCGCTTTATTGGTCACGTGATTTCCAGAAGCGACAATTTCCTTTATAGCTGCACCAATAAACTCAGCTTCGGCTGAATGCTCTCCACCGACGTTATCAATGTAATCAGAAAGCTGACTTTCAGTAGACGACTGCTGCATGGGTAATTCCTCAGACTCTAAATAGTTCATCCGGCCGGGCTGCAAAACGTATATGCCAATAAATCGCTATCCGGCTGTCGTGCAGCATCTTTCAGGTGAGATAGCATGACTACCCCTCCCGCGACACAAATTAGTTGTTTCGATCATGGGTTAACTCTCTGACTATCAGAGGGTTTACCCCGGATAAAAGCATAGAATGAGATTTCCGTTTCTGCTCAGTGTTTTTTTGTACCGTCAGCGGGTCCGTCGCTGGTAAACAAATGCACGACGTTGTCTCTGTCACGTATTTCATGCGTCATACGGTTTTGAGTGTCGGGCTGGCTGGCTCTCACTTCGTGAATTGCGCGTTGGCAGGCACGACGTTTCACCGCATCAACTTCTGCTTTCGCCATTAATTGCAGTTGATGTATCAAAGCAGCGTTGCTGATCACACCATCGGCACGGATGAGCGTAAGTACAGCTTCGCCCATCATAATATCGGTTAATTTTTCTTCATCACTTCTGTTCATAACAGCTTCTCTGAATCTGAATCAGTTACGCGCCCCTGGGTGGTCAGAGACAGTTACTTGAGCGGGATTCGCTTAAGCGATTCCAGGTCGGGTCCGGCGGAGAAAAGACTCCAGGCGAACACAGACCTGTCAGAATATTTGGGCTGAATAATCGGGGTGGGCACAACAGTAATTCTGAAAACATAACAGCGTATTACTCAGTCTCCACGGCCAAACAGCATACCAATAAGTTCCTGATAATGTCTTTCCTGCTCCTGGGTACTGCACAGCTCCAGACGGGTAAGTAACTTTGCACAAATTGCCTTGCGATTAATATTTTTACCGGCACGCAGAATCTCAACAACGATCAGACCCAGCGTCTCTTGCTGAGACGGTAAACTGGCCTCATTAAAATATTGGGCAATGTTCTGGTCTGGTTTAGGGTTAAATCCATTCTGCCGCATGTGTCTGCCCTCAAAGGAGTAAAGTTCAATAAGCACCCAAGTCTGCCTGGGAGGCTAAGTTATACAGATTTGTAAAACATGTACAGGAATTCTGATTAACTACCGAAATGATTTTTATGCATAAAGTGCTAACTCAACGATAACATGGAGTTAACTCATCCTGTATTGGATAATCCCGCGGAACAATCGGCGGTGAACAGGAAAAAAATTATACAAATTTGCTTTCTGCCTGCACCAGGTGCAGTCATTTAATCTGCTGCTGGTCGCGTTATCCTGCGACCGCAATACAAAGATTACCGGGGGAAATAGTCCATATGAATATCTGGTGATATACTGTATGCATACCCATAAGCCGGAGGGAAAGTGCAAGGCAGTAATCTCAACCATCGCCAGCTAGCCCTGGAAGTCATTGGCAGAGCAGTATTTCAGCTAATAAAATCCGGTCAGGCCATCGAGCCGCGTAATATCATCCTGATTCTGCAGCTGCAAGGTGCGCAGGCCTCGAGTGAACAACAAAAACGAGTCTACCTGTTAGCCAGGCGTGTCGTGATCGAAGATCTGCGCTAAACGGCAACCGGGTAATTCATTTCCCCTGAGAAACCACCAGCTCAAGGGCTTTACGGTAGATATCCGCCTGGACCACATCTTTTTCACGCTCTAGCTTATCAATCAGGTGTAAAATCACATCACTGGTTCTGACGTTGATTTTTAAGCTGAACAGCTCCTGATAAATTGAATCAATAACCGCATATTCGCTTTGGTAAAGATCATCAGTGTTTTTAAAATAATCAGTGATTTGTGTCTCTGTGCTATATTCTTTCGCGGCAATTTTTGCATGCATATTCAAACTCTCAAAAGTTAAGTTGCTCAGCCAGCAAAGCTGGCGCTGATGTACAACTTTAAAAGGGATCGTTAATCAACATACTGTGTTGACACGAAATAAATCTATACAACAATCTTATTTTTGTACAACTTCATCCGCGTTTATTTATCTGGTCGGAGCTGTTTTTTATGTTCAACTTTAACTAAGTATTTGAATAACATAAACAATCTATTTAATCAGGATGTACAACTTTCTTTAACTTATCCTCTACAATGCCTCGTTACCCGCGCTCATCATTTAGTCATCCACGCCATAACATGGATGACTACGCACCGTCAGGTTGGCAATGAGACCAGCGATTCACGGCTGATTTCGCCGACCGATTTCGCACCGGTTAGCGTCATCGCCACGCGCATCTCTTTTTCAATCAGTTCCAGCAGATTGACGACCCCCGCTTCGCCCGCCGCCGCCAGCGCATAGATGAATGCGCGTCCCAACAACACGCTGTCAGCACCCAGTGCAATCATGCGCACCACGTCGAGGCCGGTACGAATGCCGGAATCAGCAAGAATAGTCATATCCCCTTTTACCGCATCGGCAATCGCCGGCAGCGCACGGGCACTGGAAAGCACGCCATCCAGCTGGCGACCACCGTGGTTAGAAACGATAATGCCGTCGGCACCAAATCGCACCGCATCTTTAGCATCTTCGGCATCCAGAATGCCTTTAATGATCATCGGCCCTTGCCAGAACTCACGAATCCACTCCAGATCCTGCCATGAGATCGACGGATCGAAGTTGGCTCCCAGCCAGCCGATATAATCTTCCAGCGTGGTCGGTTTGCCGCGGTAGGCCGAAACGTTACCGAGATCGTGCGGTTTACCGTTTAAGCCGACATCCCACGCCCATTGCGGATGCGTCATCGCCTGCAGCACGCGGCGCGCCGCCGCGTTTGGCCCGCTCATGCCAGAGTGAGCATCGCGGTAACGCGCACCAGGCACCGGCATATCAACCGTGAACACCAGCGTTTTAACGCCGGCGGCTTGCGCACGCTCCAGTGCGTTGCGCATAAAACCCCGGTCTTTCAGCACATACAGCTGAAACCACATCGGGCGATCGATAGCCGGTGCCACTTCTTCAATCGGACAAACCGAGACGGTCGAGAGAGTAAACGGAATCCCTTTCTTCTCTGCAGCGCGCGCCGCCTGCACTTCACCACGGCGTGCGTACATACCGGTCAGGCCGACCGGTGCCAGCACCACCGGCATCGCCAGTTTTTCACCGAATAGCGTGGTTTCCAGGCTCAGTGCCGACATATTTTTCAGCACGCGCTGGCGCAGGGCGATATCGGCTAAATCCGCAGTATTACGCCGCAACGTATGCTCACCGTAAGCCCCACCATCAATATAGTGAAACAGAAACGGCGGGAGTCTGCGCTGCGCTGCCGCCCGATAATCCGTTGAAGCGGAAATGATCATTTTTCGTCTTCCTTATGTTGTTTCAGTGCGTGACCCGGCAAACGCATCAATCGCTGATGACGCGCTTCGTCTTCATGTAAGGTTTTCATCGTGTCGTGGACAAAGCCCAAATGGCTCATCGCCGCCTGGCGTGCCGCTTCGGCATCGCCATCGAGGATCGCCTGCAACAGCGCCTGATGCTGGTCGGTCAGTTGGGAAAAAATCTGCGGCTGGCTATACATCCGCTGGCGGCTTTGCAGTACTGTCGACTGCATCAGCTCAAAGAAACCGCGCATGGTCTGCAACAGCACAAGATTGTGCGAAGCCACCGCAATCGCCAGATGAAAGCGCACATCCGCCTGCGCGGCCAGTGCCGGATCATCACTGTCTTTAAGTTTCAGCGTGGCATCAAAGGCATATTTCAGCTGCTGTTTATCGGCTTCGGTGGCGCGGAGCGCGGCATACCACGCGGTACTCGCCTCAATCGCATGGCGTGCTTCAAGGATGTCGTAGCGGTAGTCCGGATCGTCTTCAACCAGCTGACGTAACGGCTCAACAATATTCATATCGGTCCAGGGCACAATGGGTTCACGCAGTCGGGTACCGTCTCCGCGTCGGCTGATCAGCATGCCAACGCTGATTAGCTGCTGAATCGCTTCGCGCAGTGACGAGCGTGATACGCCCAGTTCGGCCGCCAGCTGGCGTTCGGCAGGCAGCCGCATTCCGGCGAGGAGTTTTCTTTCATCGATCAATGCTTTCAGCCTGACCACCAGAGAGTCTGCCGGACGCGAAGGAGAGTGTTTACTGCTCATCATTTTCCTGACGGTTCAACTGGCAACAGACCAATACGAATATTGGTCCTACCAAATAAGCGTGATGAAACAGTAATGTTAATCTGGTGTGATTGGCATGCAACCCTGCAGCCAGTATTTTCGTCTATCTGTGAGCGACAACGACTTTTAACAGGAATTGGTAGGACCAAAAAGAGTCACTGCCCCGCAGAATGCGCGGCAGTGAGGCAGGCTACATTCTGACGCGGCGTGCCACCAACGCCACCACCAGCAGTAACAGAGCAACCAGCATAAATGCCACTGGCAGGCTGCTGTAATGGGCAACAAAGCCGATACTGGCAGGTCCGGCAAGCACCCCCATGTAACCCAATGTTGAAATTGCCGGCACAGCCACTACCTGCGGCATACTGGTTTGTCTGCCAATCGCTGAAAACATTATCGGCACAATATTGGCGCAACCGATACCGATCAGCGCGTATCCGCCCAGGGAAAATAACCAGTGTGGCACAAAGATAGTCAGGGCCAGGCCACCCGCAGCCACCACTGCACCGACCACCACCACTGGATAGGAGCCAAAGCGCGCCACAATACGGTCGCCGGTTAAGCGGCCCAAAGTCATGGTGGCGGCGAAACAGGCAAAGCCCAGCCCGCCAGCCGAATCGGGCAGCTGGCGGTATTCAGTCAGGAACACGGCACTCCAGTCGAGTACTGCCCCTTCAGCAAGGAACACCGCAAAACAGATGGCTCCCAACAGCAATACCGCGCCGCGCGGCAGGGCAAAAGCGGGCCCTTCGGCAGGGTTGGCATAGTTAAGTAAACCACTGATACTGATCAGCAGCATTACCAACACCAGCAGCGCAATAATTAAGGTAGCGCTCAGCGGCGACAGGCCGAGCAGCATCATCCCGCTCATCGCCCCGGCACCGGCGATACCCCCCACACTGTAAAAGCCGTGGAATCCGGACATAATCGGCTTTGGCGACGCTTTTTCAACGATTATCGCCTGCACATTCATGGCGCAGTCGGTAATCCCAATGCCGACACCAAAAGCCAGCAAGGCCAGTGCCAGCCAGCCGCTGTCAGGAATCACCGCCAGCAGCGGCATAATCAGACTGAAGATTAGCACCGAAACAATCAGCACCGCCCGGCAGCCAAAGCGCGTGGTCAGCGCTCCGGTTAAGGGCATGGCGATCAGCGCGCCGCCGCCGAGGCACAGCAGCAACAGCCCGAGAGTGCCGTCGTTTACGCCGGTATTGAGTTTGGCAAACGGCACCAGCGCCGCCCAGGCGGCAGTGGCGAAACCGGCGATGAAAAACATCAGGCGGGTAGCCGCTTGTTCACGCTTTGCCGGCGTAAAGTCGGCACTCTGCTGTGGCAGAGAGTTGGAGTAATCTGGCATTTTGCTATGTTCTCGTGCAGCGTGATTAAACGGTTAATATTGGCCGTTGAGTCGGTCCAGTACTTGCTGATGCAGCTTAGGACAGCCGCTGGCCACCACTGCCCCGCCCTTCTCGGCTCGCTGACCCTCCAGCGTCGTCACCACGCCTCCGGCTTGTTCAATCAGCGGGATCATCGCCACAATGTCATACGGCTGGAGGGAAAACTCCACGCAGATATCAATGCGCCCGGCGGCCAGCATTGCCATCGCATAACATTCGCCGCCGTAACGCGTCATCAGCGTCTGCTCCGCCAGTTGCGCAAACTGGATCTCCTCATGCATTCCGGCCGGTTTCGGCGCGGTGGTATGCAGAATGGCCTGATCGAGCGACAGGTTTTTACGCGTCTGCAATAGCTGGTGCCCGTGAATACTGCTGGCCCACGACTGTTTTCCATCAGACCAGAACCGCTCGCCGGTATACGGCTGACTCATCATTCCCATTACCGCGCGCTCATTCTCCAGTAGCCCAATCAGCGTGCCCCAAACCGGCAAGCCGCAGAGATAAGGTCGGGTGCCATCAATCGGGTCCAGCACCCAGGTTAACGGGCCACCGCCACTGGTGCCAAACTCTTCACCCATAATCGCATGTTCGGGAAAATGCTGGCCGATTAGCGCCCGCATTACAGTTTCTGCTGCGCGATCGGCGGCCGTTACCGGATCAAAGCGGAATCCCGCTTTCGGTTTGCTTTCGACAGAGAGATCATCGGCGCGATAACGCGACAGGGTTTCTTTACTGGCGGCATTGGCCAGTTGATGAAAAAAGGAGATATCAGGAAGCTGTTGGCTCATATCGTCGTACCCTTAATCGGCATGGTAAAGTTGAAGGCGTTAGCGGTAATAGTTTATGCTCAGTTTTGCTCGATTTGTATAATTAAAGGAAATTTAATGCTCGATTATGCAGCTTTCCCACAGCAGCGGCAATCCCTGATTCGCCAGAAACTGCACGATGAAGGTCGGGTGGTCTGCGCGGACCTCGCGGTACAGCTACAAGTGTCTGAGCACACTATCCGCAGAGATTTGCAAGAATTAGCACGCGAAGGGATCTGCAAGAAGGTCTACGGTGGCGCGGTGAGCATCGTGGCGGAGTCGGGCCCCCTTAGCCACCGCGCACAGGATACCAGCGCTGAAAAAATTGCCATTGCCGCAGGCTGCGCGCGGCGGGTAAAAGAAGGTGGATGCATTTTTATCGATGCCGGCTCTACCAACCTGGCGATGGCGAAAGCGCTGGCACCGCAGCTGAAACTGACTGTGGTTACCAATTCACCGCTGATTGCTGTAGAGCTGATGAACCATCCGCATTACGAGGTAATTATGCTCGGAGGACGGCTACAGAAGCAGACAGGCGGCAGTCTGGGCGTCACGCCACAACAGCAGTTAAGCCATATCTGGTTCGATCAGGCTTTTCTCGGCGGCTGTGCGATGGATGCCGAAGCCGGACTGACAGTATTTGACTATGAAGATGCCGAATTTAAAAAGGCAGTCGTGGAACGCAGCAACGATATTATCGTTGCCCTGACTGGCGATAAAGTCCCCGGCATTGCGCGTTATTCAGTAGCATTATGCGAAGAAATTTCATTGATGGTGGTGGACAAAAACCTGCCGGAAGAGAAGCTGGCGGCGTTTAGCGCGAAGAATATTGCCATCGATTGGGTGTAAATCTGCCGACTGAGTGGCGAAAACGCCGCTCAGTCGACAAACCGTCGCCTGCAAAGATTAATCCAGATCCGCACCGTTGCTGGCGATCACTTTCTTATACCAGTAAAACGACTTCTTGCGGGTTCTGTTCAACGATCCCTGACCGCGATCGTCGCGATCGACGTAGATAAAGCCATAGCGCTTGCTCATTTCGCCGGTTGAAGCCGAAACCAGATCGATGCATCCCCAGGAGGTATAACCCATCAGCGGAACGCCATCATCAATTGCCTGCGCCATCGCTTTGATATGTTCACGCAAATAGCTGATGCGGTAGTCATCGTCGATGTCTCCCTGCGCGTTAATTTCATCCTTCGCACCCAGACCATTTTCAACCAAAAACAGCGGCTTCTGATAGCGGTCGTACATCATATTCATGGTAATTCGCAGCCCAAGAGGGTCGATACCCCATCCCCACTCGCTGGCCTGAATATGAGGATTCTTCAGCGACTTGACGATATTTGCTGCGCTACTGTTACCGTCATTCATATCTGCTGATGCGCAGCGCGAAGCGTAATAGCTGAAAGAGACGAAATCGACGGTATGACGCAGGATTTCACTGTCGCCCGGCTCGCTGACAACAGTCACGCCCTTCTCGCGAAACAGCCGTTTGGTATAAGACGGATAGCTGCCGCGTGCCTGCACATCGATAAAAAACAGGTTCTCGCGATCCTTTTCCAGCGCCGCCCAGACATCTTCCGGTTTACACGACCACGGATAAAAATTGCCCCCCGCCAGCATGCAGCCAACCTGATTTTGTGGATTGATCTCATGAGCAATTTTTGTCGCCAGCGCGCTGGCGACCAGCTCGTGATGCGCCGCCTGATATTTTACCTGATCCTGATTTTCGCCTTCCTCAAATACCAGCCCGGCGCCGGAGAACGGGCTATGCAGCAGGATATTAATTTCATTAAAAGTCAGCCAGTATTTCACCAGGCCATCAAACGCTTCAAAACAGGTACGGGCGTAGCGGGCAAAGAATTCCACCATTTTACGGTTGCGCCACGAACCGTACTCCCGGACCAGGTGCATCGGCACATCAAAGTGACACAGCGTGACCAGCGGCTCGATATTGTACTTCTTACACTCACTGAACAGCTGACGATAAAAGGCAATGCCCTCGGCGTTTGGCGTCAGTTCATCGCCATTGGGATAAATACGGCTCCAGGCTATTGAGGTACGGAATACGGTAAAGCCCATTTCTGCCATCAGGGCGATATCGTCCTGGTATCGATGATAAAAGTCGATGGCCTGATGGCTTGGATAGAACTCCTCGTCACGCACGGCAAAACGCTTTTCCTGACCGATTTTCACCGCCAGCCGGTGTGTCCCATGAGGGATCATATCCACCGTGGTGACACCTTTGCCCCCCTCGAGCCAGGCACCTTCCGCCTGGTTTGCGGCAATCGCGCCGCCCCATAAAAAATCGTCGGGAAATGTTGATGCTGACATTCGCGTCCTCTTATCTCAGTTAACTTTTATTGCACGCTGCGGCGCGTCAAAAGGGATTGCATCAGCGCCTGGCTGCTCGCTGTTTTCCACCGGAATATCCTCGAATCCCAGCAGCAAGGTGATGACAAACGACAGCACCACCGCCAGAATCATCACGCCAAAGACCCAGACAATACTCATCGGGTTGGTCGGATCGAAGAACTGCACGCTGGTAAACAGCCCCGGAGAGGCCATCGAGTGGCTGGCCAGCCCGGCAATACCGGCGATGCCGCCGCAGACAAAACCGCTGATCAGGCAGGCTACCAGCGGGCGTTTCAGCCGTACCGCCACGCCGTACAGTGCAGGTTCAGAAATACCGGCTACAATCGCCGAAGCCGCCGCAGCCAGCGCCGTCTGGCGCAGTTCCGGGTTTTTAGTCCGCCAGGCTACCGCCAGCGAAGAACCTCCCAGCGACAGGTTAGCGCCAATTTCTGAAGGCATCACCATGCCCTCTTTACCGGTTTCGGCAATGGTCTGAATAATGGTTGGAGTAAATACGCGATGCATTCCGGTCATCACCAGTAACGGCCAGATAGCGCCCATAATCGCCACCGATAGCCAGCCGAGATAGCTGTGAATGGTGTACACCAGCGCAGAGATACCGCTGCCGATCCAGATACCCAGCGGGCCGATCAGCATAATGGCGATCGGTGCCGCAATCAGCACGATCAGCATCGGTTTCAGGAAATTTTTGGTGACTGCTGGCGTGATGCGATCGACCCAGCGCTCAATATAAGAGAGCAGCCAGGTCATGCACAGCGCCGGGATGACGGTATAGGTGTATTTCACCGCGGTTATCGGGAATCCCATAAACTCCACCTGCTGGCCCTGTGCGGCCTTCGCCATCAGGTCGATAAAGTTCGGGTGAACCAGCACCCCGGCGATGGCAATCGCCAGTGACATATTGGTTTTGAATTTTACTGCCGCTGAGGCTGCCACCATTATCGGCAGGAAGAAGAATGCGCCGTCGCCAATCACATTCAGAATAATCAACGTCGAGGAGCCTTTCTCCAGCAGCCCGCTCATTTCGAGGATCATCGCCAGCAGCTTCACCATTGAACCGCCAATAATCGCCGGGATCAGCGGTGACATGGTACCAATCAGCGCATCGAGAATTCCTGCGCCAATGCGTTTCAGGGTCATTTTCTGTTTTACCGGCGCGGCGACGCGTTCGGTGGTTGTGCCAGACGGCAGCAGTTTCAGCACTTCGGCATACGCCTGTGAAACGTTATTACCCACAATCACCTGGCACTGGTTTTCATTCTGCACCACGCCCATCACACCTGAAATCGCCTTCAGGCGGGCGCCGTCGACCATGCTGGCATCGTGCAGCACAAAACGTAAACGCGTCATACAGTGTGTGACGGCTTCAATATTCCCGGTGCCACCGATGGCTTCAACAATCGATCGTGAAACTGCTTCAAAATTCTTTGACATGAGTAACCACTCTCTTGTAACGCACAATTATTATTAAATTCATATGGTTATAAAATAAAACCGCGTTACCGCATGACAGAGGGAAAATAGGTAACCGGTTCCACACGAGAATGTTCAACAATGCCGACCAGTTCAAGAGGCTTTATAGGTTAATTTTCGTTTTGTGATAGCGATCGATATTGAGTGAGAATTGCAGCAATGAGTGTCGCCAGTAAACTTAAAAGCCGACGTCATAGGCGGTGAAGCGCTATAAACCGCTGTCCGCACTGCAAGATCAATATCAGAACAGTTATTTAGCCGTGACGAAATGTGTAGAATGGCAATAATTTCAAGGATTGCGGAACCAGCCATGTCGACCATGCAGCAAGTGGCAAAAAAAGCCGGCGTCTCGAAAGCCACGGTCTCACGTGTGCTGTCCGGCAAGGGCTATGTCAGTGAAGCCACCAAAGAGCAGGTGTTCAGAGCGATTGAAGAGACGGGATACCGGCCTAATTTGCTGGCGCGTAACCTGGCCAGTAATACCTCACAGTGTATTGGTCTGGTGGTGACCAACACACTGTATAACGGCAGTTACTTCAATGAGTTACTTTCACAAGCCGCAAGGAAACTGGAAGCGAATGGCCGCCAGTTGATTCTGGTCGACGGGAAACACAGTGCCGAAGAGGAGCAGCAGGCGATTCAGTTTCTGCTGGATTTGCGCTGTGATGCCATCATTATCTATCCGCGATTTTTATCCGTCGATGCGCTGGACGTGATAATCGATCAGACAAAGCAACCGATTATGGTGGTGAATCGTAAACTGAGGAAGCATCAAAGCCATTGTATTTGCTGCGATCATAAAGGTTCCAGCTATCAGGCCACGCGCCATCTGATCGCGCGCGGCCACCAGCATATCGCCTTTATAACCGGCTCGCTCGACTCACCCACCGCCACTGAACGTCTGTCAGGCTACAAGCAAGCGCTGCTTGACTGCGGGCTGGCGATTAGCGAACCACGCATTGTGTCAGGAAAATGGAGTCCGTCCAGCGGCGCAGCGGCCGCCGAATCATTGCTTGAACGCGACATCAGCTTTAGCGCGCTGATCGCCAGTAATGATGATATGGCGATAGGCGCGATGAAAACCTTTACCGCAGCCGGCATTCGCGTCCCTGATGATGTTTCAGTAATGGGTTTTGACAACATTCCCACTGCGCCATTCCTGACGCCTTCGCTCTCCAGCGTCAAAGATCCGATCAGCGAGATGATCAACGAAGTGATAAACCAGCTGATTGCCATGCTGGATGGCGGCTGGTTATCCCGCGACAATCTGTTTTTATCTGAACTGCTGATCAGAGACTCGGTCTGCGACGGCCCTTTTAATCCCGCTAAGTGAAAAATCGTCTGCCGCGACAGCCTAATATTTGCAGGTCGTGATAATGGTAGCGTTGGGCAAGAGCGATCAGATGCCGGGTTTCTGCCCGTCGAACAGGCACGATAACATCGTAAGAATAATCAGGCGGTGAGTGCATCATTGCTAGCGACACCGCATCTTCGCTAATTGGCATCAGATTGAGATTTTCAATCTGCGCGATGCCGCGATAAGTTTGTGAGAACAGAGGAATCTCAGTGCCAGTACTCTCTTGCAGATGCTGATAAATTCGCAACATATTCCATGCGCTGAGCGTCTCTCCCCGCCTGACGTAATAGCTCACCGACATCCCCTCAGGCAGCGTCACCCTTGCGGACCCATTAAGATATCTGGCGGGCAAAAAGCGGCTGTGTGAAACAAAAATCGCTTTATTATTACCTTCCCGACTGACATACCTGAGAAAAGATCTGTCCTCAATCTCAATTCGTTCCGGCGACATCGTCGCGATAACAAAATTTGGATTGAGCTGACTGCCGGAACGGTTCCCCAGGGTGAAAGAATTACCAGCTAACTTTCCATCCTGAGATGGCGTCAGCAGGCGATATCCCCCCCGCATCACACCACCGGCAACAGATAATATTCCACTGGCAAAAGACAGCCATCCGAGGATGGCTGAGATTCCCGGATGGTTATCGACGGTAACTGAACTGGCAACAGCGCTAATATCCGCCATTAGTGTCGAACTACCGGTCAACAGCGACAGCTCCGAACTTGCCGCCAGCGCCGCGCTAAGGCTGGCCGCTGCCGCCAGTGATGCTCCCGCAGTAAACAGTGAACTGACAATACCAAGTATGCCAAGCCCTATCCCGGCAGCCGCCTGCCAGCTGAAATGGCCTGAAGGATCGCTACGGTTGATCGGGTCACCGTCGCACCATACCGAGTGATTCATTCCCCCCGCATCAAAAGGGCTCCAGCTATCCGGGCAACTAAACCGCATTAGTGCCGGATTATAAGCCCGCAATCCATTACCGGGATGTAAGCAATGGCTGACGGGATCACGGCGCTCGCCGTTAAAGCTTGAAAGCACGATACTCATTTCGCCTCCGACTCCTGGATTGTGTCGATAAGCAACAAGTAGCGTGGCGCAGGGCATCGGGCAATTAAACAAATACCACAGTTATCATTCTTGACTGCGGATCACGTTTCCAGAGTAGCGCCGGAAATTTGGCAAGGACAGCATTAAAGGCGTCACCAACGCCTTTAATGCTGGTTTAATCGATTCAGAAAAAGCCCAGCGGCTCTATGCTGTAGCTTATCAGCAGGTTTTTAGTCTGCTGATAATGATCAAGCATCATTTTGTGGGTTTCACGGCCGATGCCAGATTTTTTGTATCCACCAAATGCGGCATGCGCCGGATAGAGATGATAACAGTTGGTCCAGACGCGTCCGGCTTTAATCGCCCTGCCTACGCGGTAAGCGCGGTTAATATCGCGGGTCCAGACCCCGGCACCAAGACCGTAAATCGAATCGTTAGCAATGGCAATCGCCTCAGCTTCATCCTTGAAGGTAGTAATACCGACCACCGGCCCGAAAATCTCTTCCTGAAACACCCGCATACTGTTATTTCCTTTCAGCAGCGTCGGCTGAATGTAGTAACCGCCAGCTAAGTCGCCTTCCAGTTTCTCAATGCCGCCGCCGACCAGCACTTCCGCGCCCTCTTGCTGCGCAATATCCAGATAAGAGAGAATTTTATCGAACTGCTGCTGCGATGCCTGCGCACCGACCATGGTTTCGCTGTCCATCGGATCGCCACGTTTAATGGTTTTTATCCGTTTCAGTACTGCGTCAATAAAGGGCTGATAGATCGACTCCTGCACCAGCGCGCGCGACGGACAGGTACAGACTTCGCCCTGATTAAGAAAACCCAGCACTACGCCTTCAGCCGCTTTTTCAATAAATGACGGCTCCGCCTGCATAATGTCTTCGAAGAAGATATTCGGTGATTTACCGCCCAGCTCAACGGTAGAAGGAATCAGATTTTTTGCCGCCAGCTCAAGAATATGCCCGCCGGTGGCGGTTGAACCGGTGAATGCCACTTTGGCGATACCTTTATGCGATGCCAGCGCTTCACCGGCTTCACGACCAAAGCCGTGCACCACGTTCAGCACGCCCGGCGGCACTAAATCGTTGACCAGTTCCGCAAACAGAGTAATCGAGAGCGGCGTCTGCTCTGCCGGTTTCAGCACCACGCAGTTACCTGCCGCCAGTGCCGGTGCCAGCTTCCACGCCGCCATCAGCAGCGGGAAATTCCACGGAATTATTTGCGCCACCACGCCCAGCGGTTCATGGAAGTGATAGGCGGCAGTAAACTCATCTATCTCCGCGGCGCTGCCCTCTTGCGCCCGCAGGCAACCGGCAAAATAGCGGAAATGGTCAACCGCCAGCGGTAAATCCGCCGCCAGCGTTTCGCGCACCGGTTTGCCGTTATCCCAGGTTTCATTGACCGCCATTCTTTCCAGATTTTGTTCCAGCCGGTCGGCGATTTTCAGTAGCGTCAGCGAACGTACCTGTACCGACGTTTTACCCCAGGCATCTGCCGCTGCATGAGCGGCGGCGACGGCATTATCGACATCCTGCTGCCCGGATCGCGGAAATTCGCCAATCACCGAGCCATTAACTGGCGAGGTATTGGAAAAGTATTCACCCTGTACGGGAGCAACAAATTCGCCATTAATAAAGTTTCCATAACGTTGTTGCAGAGTGATCAGCGAACCTTTGTATCCTGGATATGCGTAACGCATGGTGTTTCTCCTGTCCATTTCACTGGCGCATAATTAACAATCAGATAACCCAAAATTAACATTGGCAGAAGAACGTCAGGATGTCAGATGGTATGCGGTGAAATTGTGAAGTGGCCGGAAATATCTTCAGCATCAGGCTGATAACGGTAGCTGCGCCATCAGGACCTCCAGCATTTTCTCGCGTAGCGGATCGCGCGCGTCGCGCATCCAGGCAACGGAGAGCGGCAGGCCATTAATCGCTCCGGCTCCGTTGCCGGTTAGCGGAATATAGCTGACATTGCGCGCCGGCATACGTGAAGTCCACTGCGGTACAATGGCAATCCCCAGCTCTGCCGCCACCAGATTGATAATGGTCTGTTTTTCATCAGCAAGCTGGGCAATTCTGGCGCTTAAACCGGCCTCGGCAAACAGATTGATCGACAGGTCGTGGCTGTGCGGCCGCGATTTACGTTCCGGGACGATTAAGGGCTGATCCTGTAAATCAGAAATCTGTAAACAGTCACGTTTTGCCAGCGGATGACTCTGCGGCATTGCGACCACAATGGCTTCGTTAAATAAGAAACGCATTTCGATATCGCGCTCTTTTTTCTCCGGCGGTCGAATAAAGACCAGATCCAGCCGTCCTGATTTAAGCCGGGGTATTAAGCGCAAGGTTTTGTCTTCAAATATCTGTACTTCCACATCGGGATAGCGTTTGCGAAACGCCTGTAACAGTTGCGGAATTAAACCGGCAGCGGCGCTGTCGATGGCGCCAATCTTTAGCGTGGTTGCCTGTTGTCGGCCCATCTGGCGATAGCGGCTGGCCAGCGCATCCGCCTGTGCGATTAACAGTCTGGCGTCATCAAACAGTAACAGGCCGGTTGGCGTCAGCGCCACGTTACGTGTCGAACGAATAAACAGCCGGGTTCCCAGATCCTCCTCCAGCAGGCGTATATAGCGCCCCAGCGCCGATGGCAGCATTTCTAGTCGGTGCGCTGCATGTCCGAAATGCAGCTCTTCTGCCACCGCGATAAAACAGCGAAGTTGATGGAGGTCCATGCCAGCTTCCTTAAGGATTATATCAATTTTTTGTATAAACCACGGCTAATGATCGCCGGGAGATTTTCTTCATACTCAGTTCGGTAATGCCTGTCACTACCCTACATAAAATAAAAGAGGAAAACCTCATCATGACCTGCAAACTCGAAAATCGGGTATTGCGCAAAATTACCCTGCGCATTGTGCCCTTTATCATGATTCTTTATTTCATTGCCTTCCTCGACCGCGTAAATATTGGTTTTGCTGCGCTGACGATGAATCAGGAACTCGGTTTTTCACCCACGGTATTTGGTTTCGGTGCCGGTATCTTTTTTATCGGTTATTTTTTATTTGAAGTGCCCTCCAATTTAATCCTGCATAAAGTCGGCGCACGTATCTGGATAGCCAGGGTGATGATCACCTGGGGGCTGGTATCAGGTGCAATGGCGTTTGTGCAGGGCACCACCAGCTTTTACACCCTGCGCTTTCTGCTTGGGGTGGCGGAAGCCGGTTTCTTTCCCGGCATCATTCTCTATCTCAGCTACTGGTTTCCCGCCCAGCGCCGTGCGCAGGTAACCGCCATGTTTATGGCTGCCGCCCCGCTTTCCACCGCATTAGGCTCACCAATATCAGGTGCATTGCTCGAAATGCACGGGCTGTTCGGTTTCAGTGGCTGGCAGTGGATGTTTGTACTGGAAGCGGTGCCGGCGCTGATCCTTGGCGTGGTGGTGCTGTTTTACCTCACCGATCGTCCTGAAAAAGCCAAATGGCTGACCGATGAAGAGCGCGAATGGCTGGTCACCACTATGGCGGCAGAACAGGCGCGTCGTCCTCAGCAGCAGCATCAAAGCCTGTGGCGAGGGCTGGCGGATCGACGCGTATTGGCGCTGTCGCTGGTCTACTTTGGCACGTCGGCCGGTCTTTATACGCTGGGCATCTGGTCACCCCAAATTATCAAGAGCTTTGGTATGTCGTCACTGGAAGTCGGCTTTATCAATGCCATTCCGGCGGTACTGGCAGTGGGTGCCATGATTTGGTGGGCGCGCCACTCCGACCGCCGCAATGAACGAACCTGGCACGTGATCGCGGCCTGTCTGCTGGCGGCGCTGGGGCTGGTACTGGCGGGAATTGCCACCACGATAGTGGCGGTAATGCTGGCGCTGATTCTGGTCAATATCGGCATCAGTTCATCAAAACCACCGCTGTGGAGCATGCCAACGCTGTTCCTTTCCGGTTCAGCCGCCGCCGCCGGTATCGCCACCATCAACTCCATCGGTAATCTTGGCGGCTTTTTTGGCCCGACGATTATTGGCGTAATCAAGCAACAAACCGGCAGCTATGCCAACGGACTCTATTTTGTCGCCGCACTGCTGGTGCTGTCGGCGTTACTGGTGCTGTGGCTCTCCTGGTCGCAGCGCAAACCGCAATCCAGTGGTAACAGCAATACCGCTGCCACTCAGACCCTGCATCATTAATTTTAAGGATTTCACTATGCGTAACTACTCAATTGCCGCTATTCCTGCCGATGGCATCGGCCCCGAAGTGATCAATGCGGGTATCCAGGTTCTGCGCAGCCTCGAGCAGCGCTTTACCGACCTGCGCTTTAACATCACCTCATTTGACTGGGGTTCAGATTACTACAAACAACACGGTGTGATGATGCCGGAAGATGGACTGGCGACGCTGAAAAATTTTGATGCCATCTATTTTGGTGCCGTCGGCGCGCCGGATGTGCCGGACCACATAACTCTTTGGGGCTTACGTCTGCCGATTTGCCAGGGTTTTGATCAGTACGCCAACGTTCGCCCGACGCGAGTATTGCCGGGCATCTCCTCACCGCTGCGTCATTGTCAGCCGGACATGCTGGATTGGGTGATTGTGCGTGAAAACTCTGAAGGGGAATATTCCGGCCATGGCGGTCGTGCCCACCGTGGTTTACCGGAAGAGGTCGGCACCGAGGTGGCGATTTTTACCCGTACCGGCGTCACGCGGATCATGCGCTACGCGTTTAGCCTTGCACAATCACGACCGCGTAAACAGCTGACGGTAGTGACAAAATCCAATGCTCAGCGCCACGGTATGGTGATGTGGGATGAGATTGCCGCCGAAGTGGCGCAGGAGTTTCCCGACGTCAGCTGGGACAAAATGTTGGTCGACGCGATGACGGTGCGTATGACTCTGCATCCGCAATCGCTGGACACCATTGTCGCGACCAACCTGCATGCCGATATTCTTTCCGACCTCGCAGGCGCACTGGCCGGCAGCCTTGGCGTTGCACCGACCGCTAACATCGATCCCGAACGCCGTTTTCCTTCAATGTTTGAGCCGATTCACGGCTCGGCTTTTGATATCACCGGTAAAGGCATTGCTAACCCGATAGCCAGCTTCTGGACCGCCGCACAAATGCTGGAGCATCTTGGCGAAACGCAGGCGGCGCAGGCGGTGATGCAAGCGATCGAGACGGTATGCCAGGCCGGAATAAAAACGCCGGATGTCGGCGGCACCGCCACCACTCAGCAGGTGACCAATGCCGTCGCGCTGACCATTCTGCAAAAGGTGGCCGTGCCGGAAGGTGAAACGATTGCCTGACGAAACAACGAGCACGCCGCGGGCGTGCTCGGTTAATGATTAACTGACCACCGCCTGAGGCAGCTGCGTGCCGCGATAAAATGCTTCGAGCAGCGAACGCGCCCAGTCGGTGCCCTGCAACGTTCCCGCCTCTGCAGTGATATTTTCTGGCAGGCAGGCGCTCATAATCTGCTGCGTAAACTCGGGATGGAACTGTACCGACAGTGCTGACGGTGAGTAACGAATGATCTGACATTCATCCATCGCCGAACGGGCCAGCACCTTAGCCCCCGGCGGCGCTTTCAGTACCGACTGGCGATGCGACAGCCACGCATCAAACTGTGCAGGTAGCGCAGAAAGCAGCGCATCACCCGCAGCCAGGTTATCCAACCGGTGCAGGCCGCGTTCCCAGCCGTGCGGATTATCCGCTACCGTGCCGCCCAGCGCGTAAGCAATCAGCTGATGCCCATAACAGACGCCGAGTAACGGCAGTTGATGATCAACTGCACCCCGCACCCATGCGGCGGTGCGCTCACTCCACTCGGCGTGATCGGTCACCATCGCCCAGGAACCACTGAGGATGGCACCCGAAACCGTCGCGTAATCGGGAAGTTGTTCACCAAGATGCGGGCGAAACACCTGATACTCAGCGCCCTGTAACTGTAATGCCTGAACAAACCAGTCAATCTGATCGCCAACCCGCGAACTGACTTCAGCAGGCGGAACTTCAAGTTGGATAATTGCCAACGGTGCGGTGTATAGAGGTGACATGCCGAATCAGACTCCTTGTCAACAGAAGATGCCATTACTGGCTGAATGTATCAGGTAACCGGTGCTCAGTCTGACACTTCCCCGTCGCCGCGTCTCATCACTTTTTCAGATTACCTAAGTCAGTTAACATAAAATAACTTACCCCCGGCAAGGAACATTCGTGTCATGATAAATCGGTGAGTTAACAACGCAACATTAAGGAATGCGTCGTGGCACTGCGTCATTTTTTTTTGGTTTTACTGGTGGTTTCTCTCTGGGCGTTTAATAACGTGGCGATAAAATGGGGTCTGCTTGACCTGCCGCCGCTGTTTATGACCTGCATGCGCTTTGTGGTGGTCGCGATACTGCTAATCCCTTTTACCCGCGTCACCCGTGAACAGCTTCGTTACCTGCTGCCGCTGGCATTCACCTTTGGTTTCCTCCATTTTTCGCTGCTGTTTGTCGGCATTAACTATACTGACGCCGGAACCGGAGCGATTGTGGTTCAGCTGGGCACCCCGTTTGCCATGCTGCTGGCAATGTTGATTCTTAAAGAGAAACTGACGCTGATTCAGGTACTGGGGATTGCGATTTCACTGAGTGGTGTGGCGGTACTGACCGGCAGCCCAACTATTCCCAGTGGGTGGGTGCTGTGCCTGTTACTGAGCAGCGCGGCAGGTTGGGCGATCAGTAATTTGATCGTCAAAAAGTCACCGCCAATTAAACCGCTGACCATGACCGGCTGGATCTCGTTTCTGGCTATCCCGATTGTCGGGCTGGCTTCGTATCTGCTGGAAGCCGATCAGTTCAGCGCGCTTTCACACTCTTCCTGGCGCGGCTGGTTCGGCATTCTCTACAGCGCGATTGGCTCGTCAATTATCGCCTATTCGTTGTGGTATGCGTTGCTGAAGCGATATAACGTCAATCTGATTATGCCCTACTCACTGCTGACGCCGGTGCTGGCGGTGACGATGGGAATAGTGGTGCTGGGCGACAGCATGAATACGTTTAAAGCGATCGGGGCGCTGCTGGTGATTGCCGGCACGGCGATTTCTGTGATCAATCTGCGAAGTTTACGGATGCATGCGCGCTTTCCACGGCTTTCCAGACGGCGTAAACCGTAATAAGCCAGCTGGCGGCAGAGTCATCAAACGATGACGAAAATGCCGCCGCTGAAATTAATTTACTTCTTCTAACTCGTCACGCATCGCCTGAATCGCTTCACGACTGATGGCCGCCAGCGTGCGGTAGAAAGGCGTGCTGGCGTGCGCTTCCACTTTGCCAAGGAATGCGCCGCACCACGGCATCAGATAGTCGTCAAACAGCGCGATTTGCGCCTGAATTTCGTCCTCTTCCGACTGATCTTCCAGCCATGAAGCCGCCAGCAACAGTGCACCGATATGGTCGGCTGGCGCATCGCTTAATGGCATGCCGCGCTGCTGCAAAAAACTGCGTACATCCGCTTCCTGCGGGCCATTTTCCCACTGTGAACCATACGGGGAAACCTTGCAGTCGCTGCCCACAAACAGCGCATTATAATCGGCGGCCAGCGCCTGCGGATCGCTGTTCTGTTGCAGGCGAGTTAACAGTTCATCCTGCTCCAGCGGCCATTGCTGCTGCAACTTGCCTTCACGCAACAGAGTAAACAGCGGCACCAGCAGCGGATCCTGCGGCTGACGATTATACAGCGAGCCGAGAATGCGGCAGATGATGGAGAACTCATTCATTCATTTTAGTCCAGTAAGAGATTAAAAGTGACAGCGTCACAAATCAGCAAATTCTTCGATGCGTTTGCCGGTGCGTTTTTCCAGAAAATCCAGTAAACGACGCGGCGTGACATTTAACACGCGTTCTTCCGGAAAATCCACTTCGCGCATAATTCGCAGGCAGTGTTCAAAGTTACCGAGGGTAAAGGCGGTGTGGGAATCGGAACCAAATGCCAGTCTTCCACCGGCATCGCGTACTGCCGCCGCAATCGCCCGGCAATTCGGCTCGCTGCCGGCGCGCGAGGTGGTAAACGATGAATTATTAATCTCCAGCGCCACATCATATTTCGCTGCCGCCGCCGCTATCGCCGGAATATCCACCGGGAACTTCGGATTGCCCGGATGGCTGATAATATGCACATCACCATTGGCCATCGCCGCAATCATAGCTTCGGTATGGGTGGCTTTATCCTGTGGCGCAAATACCGGCTCGTGAAAACCGGCTACCACCAGATCCACCGCATCCAGCATCGGACCGGTGCAGTCAATTTCACCGGCGGTATTTTTGATATTGGCTTCAATGCCGCGCAGAATGCCAACGCCTTCCACCAGCCGTGGCCAGATGCGCATATTAATAAAATGCCAGGCGTGTGGCGCATCCGCCATATCCGGCCCATGGTCGGTAATGGCGAACAGTTTGATGCCGTTGGTTTTGGCATGAACCACATAGTCGTGCAGTGTGCTGTAGGCGTGGGTACTGGCAACGGTGTGCATATGAAGATCAACGGGGTACATAGCGATTTTCTCCTTTTTTAATAAGGCAAGGATAGCATCCCTGCCCTTACAGAGGTTAATAACCGCGTGCGATATCCACTCGTCCTTCCGGCATTTCACCGGCTTCGCGCTGCTGGATTGATTTGGCAATAAAGTCCATCGCTTCTTCCGGCAACGTGACCGCAGCGTTATGTGGCGTAATCGCCACTCGCGGGTGCGACCACAGCGCACTGCTCTGCGGCAGCGGTTCCTGAACAAACACATCCAGCGCTGCCGCTTTAATTTCACCGGCCTCCAGTGCCGCCAGCAAATCATCTTCAACCAGGTGAGCACCACGCGCCAGATTCAGCACAAATGCTGCTGGATTAAGCTGGCTTAACAACTGACGATTGATGATCCCCGCCGTCTGCGGCGTATTTGGCAGCAGGTTAATCAGTACCTGAGTGCCATCAAGAAAATCGTTTAGCTGATCGGCCCCGTGATAGGTGGTGACGCCATCAATTTGCCTGGCAGTACGGCTCCAGCAGCGGATTGGGAAACCCCATGCTTTCAGACTTTGCGCCACATTACGCCCTAAAACTCCGGCGCCAAGAATGCCGATGGTGAACGCATTGCGACGGTAGTTTTTTAACGGTTGCCACAGCGCCTGCTGTTTTTGCAGCTGATAATCATCGAAGCGGCGAAACCAGCCCAGCACGGTATACACCGCATACTCCTGCATTTGCAGGCCCATGCCGGTATCTTCCAGCCGGAACAGCGGAACCGAGGCCGGCAGCATCTCAGGATGCTGTTTTAACTGGCTCAGAATATCGTCAACACCCGCGCCAAGGGCAAAAATCCCTTTCAGATCGCTGCGCCCTTGCAACATTTCAACCGGCGGTGTGCGTACCAGCGCGTAGTCTGCCGCGGCATTGTCGCCGGGTTGCCATTCACGAACGCGCGCTTGCGGAAGGCGTTGCTGTAAGCCGTTGATCCAAGTGGCTGCTTTAAAAGACGGATGATAAAAAATGATATCCACATTTCCTCCTGTTTTTTCAAGGCTCAGGGATAATGGGCGTGCTGGCAAGTGAAAATTTCGGGGCAGCTAATCTGCCCCGTGGCATTACGGTCTGACCGGCGCTTGCTGAATCAGCTTGCGCAGCAGTGGTATCAGGCAAAGCATTAACAGGCCAATTGCCGCCGCACCCCAACCGAGAAGGCTGAAGATATGGCTGTAGCCCGGGTTGGTCAGCAGTGGCGTACTGCCGCTGTTATCCGGCATCCAGCCTGAAACATAGCCCGCCAGCACCGAGGCCACACCGGTAACCATCATCCAGCAGCCCATCATCACGCCCTGATAGCGCGCCGGTGCCAGTTTGCCAATCATCGCGTAACCAATCGGCGAAATCAGCAATTCCCCGATGCTCTGGAACAGATAGCTGATAACAATCCATTTAAACGCCACCATGCCATCACCGCCGGACAGCATGATACCCAACGGCAGCACCAGCATTCCCAGACCTATACAGAACAGTGAAGAGGCAAACTGCAAGGGAATATCAATGCGCCAGCCGCGCTCGCGCAGGTTGCGAAAGCCCATCGCCAGCAGCGGGCCGCCAATAACAATCACCAGCGTGTTAATATTCTGCACCCACTGCGGAGCAACATGAATGCCATAAACGTTAAGATTGATATTGTGCTCAACAAACAGCATCAGCCCCATCGGCGCCAGTTGATACAGCATCCAGAACACCAGGGAACCGA
>Ga0308167_1000778_pt1 | contig 47612 bp, 40 predicted proteins | sample PhyCR1_2_FD_202138 | JGI IMG/M metagenome (GOLD analysis project Ga0308167, IMG submission 202138) | Phyllosphere microbial communities from UC Gill Tract Community Farm, Albany, California, United States - DLSLRC.R1 | ecosystem: Host-associated > Plants > Phyllosphere > Unclassified | place... | reverse complement strand
AGTCGTATTTGAAGGGCACGAGTTGGTTGAGGTCGGCGCGGCAGTTGATCATGCGCTTTTCGTCAACGGCGACGCGGGCGGCGGAGCCTTCGAGTTCAGCGAGGCCTTCGGCGACGTCGAGTTTGTCCAGCGCAGCCTTGGCGCGCACGATGGCGGCGGAGTCGTTGGCAGTCACGTTGCGGGCTTCCAGCGCGGCAGCGGCACCGGCGCCGTCAAGGCGATCCATGTTGGCTTCGCTGGCATGGCCGGCGTTGGCGCCCTTGATCACCGCTGCACCGGTGTCTTCGTTGTCGACTTCATCCCAACTCAGCATTGAAATACTCCTTCCTGATCCGTTCTGACGGTGTGTGAACCCGTCCAAAAATATGCAATTTGCAGGCTACTAGGCATTGAAATACTGCGCATAGTGTGGTCAATAAATACGCATGCTGCACACTATGTAGTGGTCTGTTCTGTTTGTGGGCACACTATATGGTGTGTAGTAACGATGGTCAACGACACAAGCGGGCATCGATCGTCGCAGGGGTATGAGCAAAACTCACAGCCCCATGACTTTTAATGGTTACGGCCACTTTCACCGCCAGTGCTAAAAAATCGCCAACCAGCTCCCATAACAACAATGAGCGTTTGCGCAATGAAAACACTGGATCTCTACATCGGCGAAGGTTTCGAAGGCCCGGGTGTCAACGCGGCCCACATCAACATCCTGATCGGCCCCCGCAACGGCCCGGCCGGCCAGGCATTTGCCAACAGCCTGGCCTCCCCAAGCCAGGGACACTGCCCCTTCATGGTGATTGCCCAGCCGAATATCCCGGTCAAGCCCATGACCCTGTACGTCAACAAGGCCGAAATCAGCAGCGACCTACACGGCAACGCCACCTGGGGTGCCTCCCAGGCCGGCATCGCCAAGGCGGTGCTCGAAGCCTTGCTCGACGGCACCTTGCCACCCGAAGCCGAAGACGAATGGGCCATCGTCACCGCCAACTGGGTCAACCCGGCCTGCGATGACCTGGATGCGGTCTACCTGAACAACTACAACGCCTGCCGCACGGCGATCCGTGCCGCCTTGACCGGGACGCCGTACACCGCGCAGTTGGCTGACGTGGTCAACCACATCAGCAACCCTTTCTACACGCCAAAGGCTTGAGGAGACTCCCATGCAATACATCCGTTTGGGCAACTCCGGCCTGCAAGTCTCGCGCCTATGCCTGGGCACCATGAACATGGGCACCCCGGACTGGAAACCATGGATCTTCGACGAAAAGCAAAGCGAGCCCATCGTCGCCCACGCCTTGGACAATGGCGTCAACTTCATCGACCTGGCTGACTTCTACTCCGCTGGCGTCGGCGAGGAAGTAGTGGGGCGCATCCTCAAGCGCGTGGCGCGGCGCGAGGACATCGTGGTCACCACCAAAGTCGGCTACGGCACCCGCAGTGGCATCAACGCCAGCGGTCACTCGCGCAAGCACATCATGGACAGCATCGACGCCTCCCTAAGTCGCCTGGGCATGGATTACGTCGACGTGTTCATGCTGCATTACTTCGACGTGAACACCCCGGTGGAAGAAACCATGAACGCGCTGAACGACATCGTGCGTGCCGGCAAGGCGCGCTACATCGGCGTATCCACCATGCTCACCGGCCAACTGGCGAAGATCCTCATGGCCTGCGAGCGTAATGGCTGGGTCAAGCCGATTAACATGCAACTGCAACTGAACTGCGCCTACCGCGAGGAAGAGCGCGAGATGATTCCGTTCTGCCGCGACCAGGGACTGGGCGTCTCGGTGTTCAGCCCGCTGGCCCGTGGCCTGCTCACCGGTGAGGTGCAATCGACGCGCAACCAGACCGATTTCTTCACCCAGCAGATGTACAGCGACCAAGCGTCGTTCGACATCGCCCATTCGGTACAACGTGTGGCCCGCGCCCGTGGTGTGTCCAACGCACAGATCGCCCAGGCCTGGGTCGCCCACCATCCAGGCGTCGATGTGATGCTGGTCGGCGCCGACACCACCGAGCAATTCGACAGCGCACTGGCAGCCCTCGATACCCAGCTGGATGCCGAGGAACTCCACGAGCTCGAACGCAACTACACCCCGTGCGATGTGATCAACGACTACACCGCCGGCAAGCGCATCCTGCGTGCGGCCCGTCCGGGCCTGGACCGTTTCAACCTGATCGAGGCCGTGGCATGAACCCTCTGATCCGTACCGGCAACTACATCGACGGCCAATGGTCCAGTGGCGGCCCGACCTACCCGGTAGTCAACCCGGCCAATGGCGCGCTGATTACTGATGTACAGCGCGCCGCTGCCGAAGAAACGAACCTGGCTATCGACGCCGCCGAACGTGCGCTGCCTGCCTGGCGCAAGCTGACTGCCAAGGAACGCAGCCAGCGCCTCAAGCGCTGGAGCGAACTGATGCTCAGCAACCAGCAGGACCTGGCCCGTTTGCTGAGCCTGGAACAGGGCAAGCCCCTGGCCGAAGCCATGGGCGAAGTGGTCTACGCCGCGAGCTTCCTGGAGTGGTTCGGCGAAGAAGCCAAGCGCGCCTATGGTGATGTGATCCCGAGCCACAAGGCGGATGCGCGCATCATCGTGGTCAAGGAGGCTATCGGTGTAGTCGCGGCGATCACGCCGTGGAACTTCCCCCTGGCCATGGTCACTCGCAAGGTCGGCCCGGCGCTGGCGGCGGGGTGCACCATGATCCTCAAGCCATCGGAAGAGACGCCCTTGTCGGCATTTGCCCTGGCGGTATTGGCCGAGCAGGCGGGGATTCCGGCCGGTGTGTTCAACATCGTCTCCGGCGATGCCGTGGCGATTGGCGGTGCGCTGCAAGCTTCCAGCGTGGTGCGCAAGCTGTCGTTCACCGGCTCCACGCGCACCGGCAAACTGCTGATGCGCCAGGCGGCGGATACGCTTAAAAAGGTCTCGCTGGAACTGGGCGGCAACGCGCCGTTTATCGTGTTTGACGACGCCGACCTCGACGCCGCCGTCAAAGGTGCCATGGCTTCCAAGTTCCGCAACACCGGGCAGACCTGCGTGTGCGTCAACCGCTTCTTTATCCAGGACGGCGTGTACGACGCCTTCACCCGCAAGCTGGCCGAGGCCGTCAGCGCCATGCGTGTCGGCAGCGCGCTGGACGGCGAAACCGAACAAGGCCCACTGATCAACGCTGCCGCCCTGGCCAAGGTCGAAGCCCATGTGGGTGACGCATTGGAGAAGGGCGCCAGGCTGCTGTGCGGGGGCCGTCGCCATGCCTTGGGCGGCACTTTCTTCGAGCCGACCATCCTCACCGAAGCCCACGGCGATATGCTTATCGCCCAGGAAGAAACCTTCGGCCCCGTAGCTGCGTGCTTGCGTTTCAACGATGAGGCCGAAGTGCTGCAACGCGCCAACGACACGCCGTTCGGTTTGTCCGCGTACTTCTACAGCCGTGACATCGGCCGCGTGTGGCGCATGGCCGAAGGCCTGGAAGCCGGCATGGTCGGCATCAATGAAGGGATTATTTCTACGGAAGTCGCGCCATTCGGCGGCATCAAGGAATCAGGTCTGGGCCGTGAAGGCTCCAAGTACGGCCTGGATGACTACCTGGAGATCAAATACCTGTTGATGGGCGGTCTCTGAACCACCGCCGATTCCCTGTAGGCGCTGGCTTGCCGGCGATGAGGGTGGGTCAGCTTGCCTATGGGCTACTGATACACCGCAATCGCCGGTAAGCCAGCGCGTACAAGGGCTTCCCATCGTTACTCCGTCAAGAACAACAATAGGGAGAACACCATGACTGCTCAATCCGTCAAAATCGACGATCTGCCAATCGGCCGCTTTCACCTGAAAATTGCCGGCCTGACCTTCGGCGCGCATTTTACCGACGGCTATATCCTCGGCCTGATCGGCATTGCCTTCACCCTGCTTAGCCCACAAATGCAACTGGATGCCTTCTGGCAAGGCCTGATCGGTGCTTCGGCCCTGATCGGTCTGTTTCTGGGCAGCCTGTTTTTCGGCTGGATCTCCGACACCCTCGGCCGGCAGAAAATTTTCCTGGTCAGCTTTGTGCTGATCACCGTGGCCTCGGTGATGCAGTTCTATGCCGAGACGGCCATGGGGCTGTTGCTGTGCCGGATCCTGATTGGCATAGGCCTGGGCGGCGACTTCAGTGTCGGGCACGCCATGCTCGCCGAGTTTTCACCGAAGAAACATCGCGGCGTATTGCTCGGGTCGTTCAGCGTGATCTGGACCTTCGGCTACGTGGCCGCGACCTTTGTCGGCACCGCGATGCTCAGCCTGGGCGACGATGCCTGGCGCTGGATGCTGGCATCGTCGGCGATTCCCGCCGGCTTGATCCTGATCGCGCGCATTGGCACCCCGGAATCGCCACGCTGGCTGGTCAACCGTGGACGCATTGCCGAAGCCCGCGCCATCGTCAAGAAACACCTGGGCGAGCACGTGGTGCTGGACGAAGAACCGTCCGCGCAGACCCGCTCTGGCTACGGGGTGCTGTTCAGCCGTGAATACCGCAAGCGCACAGCGTTCAATTGCCTGTTCTTTGTGTGCATCGTGATGCCGTATTTCGCGATCTATACCTTCCTGCCGTCGATCCTGCAGAAGATGGGCCTGTCCCAAGGCTTTGGCACCGAGCTGCTGCTTAACCTGCTGCTGATTGTCGGCGCCCTGATCGGAATAGGGTGCACAGTGAAGTTTTCGCGCCGGGGATTTTTGATCAATTCGTTCATCATCCTCGCGGCGGCGCTGTTTCTCTTGGCGGTGTTGCCGGGAAGCATGGCGTGGTTGATGGTGCTGACCTTCGGCGTATTCACCTTGGTACTGTCAGCGGTGAGCAACCTGGTGGGTGTGTTCCCCGCAGAAAGCTTCCCCACCGAAGTGCGCGCCAGCGGTATCGGCCTGGCCACAGCGGTCAGCCGTCTGGGGTCGGCGATCAGTACCTTCCTGTTGCCGGTGAGCGTGGCCGGAATCGGCTTGAGCCCGACCATGGGCATTCTCGCGGCGATCCTGGTGTTTGGCGCAATCATCTCCTGGGCCTGGGCCCCGGAAACCAAGGCGTTGACCTTGAGCCAAGCGTGCAAGGCCGAGGCGCCGCCGGTGTCAGGGGTTGCTGACTTGCCCCAGCCACTGCGTAAACAACCGAACCTTGGATAAACCCTGTTTTTCCGTCGCCACATCCAGCCAATAGCCATAAGGACCGATCACTTCCACGGGGGTGATCGGCAACAGGCTGCCGTTGGCCAGTTCACGTTCGATCATCTGCCGATCGATCACCGCTAAGCCACCGCCTGCCAGGGCGGTATGGATCACTTGGTCGAGGGTGCTGAATTCCAGGCCCTGGTCCGCATCAATATCGTCTCGGCCCATGGCCGCCAGCCAGTTCTCCCAGACTCTCAAGCGTTTGCCGTCGTGCAGGATATGCAGCAGTGGGTAGCGCCGCAGGTCTGGCGGCTGGCCGTTGCTGAACAACTCGGGGCTGGCCACGGCGATGTGACGTTCCATCACCAACAGTTCGCTGCTGCAATGGGCCGCCGGATCCAGGCCGAAGCGGATCTGGCAGTCGATTTCCGCCAGGCTGTCGTGGGTCGCCTGGTGCGTGACACTGAGGTTGATATCCGGGTAGCGCTCGCAGAAACGCCGCAAATGCGCGGACAACCAACGCGTCGCCCAGGTCGGCGGCGCGACAATGCGCAGGCGCTGGCGCAGGTTGGGCACGCGCACGGCTTGCAGGGCGCGCTCGATATGGTCGAAGGCGTCGCTCAGGTGCGGGGACAGGGCGAAGCCGACTTCGGTGAGTGACAGCCCCTGGGGAGTGCGGATGAAGAGGGCGACGCCGAGGTAGTCTTCCAGTTGCTTGATCTGGCGGCTCACCGCGCCTTGGGTCACGTTGAGGCCCACGGCAGCTTGGCTGAAGCTGCGGTGGCGGGCGACTTCTTCGAAGATGCGGAGCATGTTGAGGGAAGGCAGTTGGCGCATGGGGTATTCCACACATTGTTTTTAGAGTGTTTGTGCTGGCCTTATCGGGGGCAAGCCCCCTCCCACAGTTTGACCGCACCGCCGATCAAGTGTGGGAGCTGGCTTGCCTGCGATCGCGCCAGTACGGGCACTTTCTATTAGAAGTAATACCCGATGTTCATGTACAGCTGGTTTTCCCATTGATTGCTACCCCCAGCGCCCAAGCTCTGGGTATAGCTGCTGCCCCCAATGTAAGGATCGTTCTTGCCAATCAACCACTCGGTGGCGATCCACAACTTGCTGAACGAAAACGACGTGCCCAGGATCACCCGCTGCGACGTCTTGAACTCATCGGCGGATTTATCAAAGGCGCTGTAGTTGGCATACAGCTTCACACCGCTGACCTGATCCCACAGGTATTTGCCGCCTACGTCGTAGCTCAAGTCGGCCACATAAAGGTTGCCGCGACTGGCAACGTTGAAGGTGCCGTCATAGCCGCCCAGGGTTACCACTTCGTCAGTGCCGGCGTTGCGCGGTGACATCTGTTGGCGTGCCGCCTGCAATTGCAGGCCCCACGGGCCATTCTTGCCCAGGTAGTGAATGGCGACCGCGTTGCGGCGGCCATCGTTGCCGGTGTCTTTGTTTTCCAGGGTCGAGGTGAGGCCCGACAGGCCCACTTCGGACTTCCAGTCGCCCAGCTCCAGGGCCTTGGCCACGCGCAGCACAACGGTGTTGCGTTCCTGGTTGTCGCTGCCGTCGGCCACGTAGCTGTCGGCGCCGGAGACCACGCTGGAATAGGTCACGCCCTTGCTGGTGCCCTTGCCTTGCCACGCCGGTCGCAGGTAATAGCCGGCCTGGATGTTCCAGTCGCCGCTTTGTTGCACGTACTTGGCGCCGACCTGCTGCACATCTTCCAGCCCGATCACGTTGCCCAGGGTTTCGTAGAAGGTACTGCCAAAGTACGGCTGCAAGCCAAATGGCACGGTATTCAGGCCCACCTGCACTTGCTGCTCGGGGTTGAATTTGTAGCCGACCCAGGCGAACTTGGCGAACTGGATATCACCGTAGTTCTTGGTGTACTGGTAGGGGTACGAACGCCCGTAGAAGCGGTACTGCGCCTCGCCGATCCAACTGTCGGAGTTGTACTTGGCGCTGAGGAACACGGTGTCCAGGCCGAACTTCTGGATGTCGCGGTCCGGGTCGTAGTCCCAGCGCGCACGGATGGCGCCGCCGAGGTCGAGGTTGTCGGTGACCTGCACGGCCATGGCCGGGCTCGCCAAGGCGCCGAGCACGGGGATGAGGGTGAAGTAGCGCATTGTTGGTCGCATGGTTTTACTCTCGTTTTTAGTTTTTTTGGGCAACAGCAGCCCGTTGCCGCAGCGAACGCTGCGACGCGGGCGAAAGGGTTGAACTCAGTGAGCGGCGGGGCGGATCAACCGCAATGGCGGCCCGGCAGCGGGCAGTTCGGACGCGCCCGGCGCAGCGGCCAGCAGTGCCTGGGTGTAGGCATTTTGCGGACGCAGCAGCACCTGCTCGGCAGTGCCGTACTCCACCACTTCGCCCTGGCGCATCACCGCAATGTGATCGCTGATCTGCGCGGCCACGCGCAGGTCATGGGTGATGAACAGGATGCTCAGGTTCAGTTGCTTCTGCAGGCCGGCGAGCAACTCCAGCACTTGCTTCTGCACCGACACATCCAGCGCCGATACGCTCTCATCGGCAATCAGCACTTCCGGGCGCATCGCCAGCGCACGGGCAATACCGATGCGCTGGCGCTGGCCACCGGAAAACTGCCGGGGCTTGCGCTGCAAGGCGTCGCGCTTGAGGCCGACTTGCTCGAGCAAGTCGCCGGCCTCGGCCCAGGCGTCCTTGGCCGACAACCCACGCAGTTGTGCGGCGCGGGCAATGATGTCGCCGATGCGGTGGCGTGGGTTCAATGAACCGTACGGGTCCTGGAAGATCATCTGGACACGCCGCCGATTGGCCGCCAACGCGGAACCGCTGAGGGCGAGGAAGTCGGTGTCGCCAACCCACACATGTCCGCTGTCGCTGTCCACCAGGCGGATCGCCGCCTTCACCAAGGTGCTCTTGCCCGAGCCGGACTCACCAACGATTGCCAGGGTCTTGCCCCGTGGCAGGTTCAGCGACACATTGCGCAACGCCGCTACCGAGCTGCCGCCGACGGTGTAGGTCTTGGTCAAGTGCTCGATGCGCAAGGCCATTTCGCCATCCACGCTTGGCGCATGCAGTTCCGGGTGCAGTGCTGGTACCGCGGCGATGAGTTTGCGGGTGTAGGCATGGGCCGGCGCATTCAACACCTGGTCACGCTCGCCGATCTCCACCAGGCGTCCGCCTTCCATCACTGCAATACGGTCGGCAATCTGGGCCACCACGCCAAAGTCGTGAGTGATGAAGAGGATGCCGTGCTGGCCGCGTCCGCGCAGGTCACGCACCAGCTTCAGCACCTGGGCCTGGGTGGTCACGTCGAGGGCGGTGGTGGGCTCGTCGGCAATCAGCAAGTCCGGGTTCATCGCCAAGGCCATGGCGATCACCACTCGTTGGCACTGGCCGCCGGACAGTTGATGGGGAAAGCTGTTGGCGATGCGTGGCGGGTCTGGCAGTTGGGTGGACTCCAGCAACGCGAGCATGCGTTCACGGCGTTCGGTGGCGGACATCTGCGGGGCGTGGATGTCGAAGATTTCCTCGACTTGTTTGCCAATCCGAATTGCCGGGTTCAGCGCCGCCATGGGCTCCTGGAAGATCATCGCGATGCGGTTGCCACGCAGGGCGCGCAAGCGGGCGTCGTTCAGGGTGCAGATATCGTCGCCAAGGAAGTCGATCACCCCCCCGGCATGCCGCAGGCCTTTGGCGTAGTCGCCCATGATCGCCGCCGACAGCACGGATTTGCCCGAGCCCGACTCGCCGATCACACACAGGATTTCACCCTTGCGCACGTCCAGGCTGATGCCCTGAACGGCGTGGCTGCGGTCGGCGCCCTTGGGCAGTTCGACCGAGAGGTTATCGACCCGTAATACCGTTTGATGGCTGCTCATGCTCAACTCCTTGCGCCTTGCTGCGCGTGTTCATCCAGACCGTCCGCCAGCAGGCTCAAGCCCAGCATCAGCGTGGAGATGGCAATGCATGGGAAAATCACCAGGTGCGGGAAGGCGATGGCCATGGCGCGGCCATCGTTGATCATGCCGCCCCAGTCCGGGGTGGGCGGTGGCAGGCCCAGGCCGAGGAAGCCCAGTGCACCGATCATGATCGCGGTGTAGCCGATACGCAGGCAGAAATCGACGATCAGCGGCCCGCCGCAGTTGGGCAGGATCTCCACCAGCATGATGCGTAGCGAGCCTTCGCCCTGGGTAATGGCGCTGAGCACGTAGTCGCGGGAGCGAATATCGATGGTCAACGCGCGCATGATGCGAAAGATCGCCGGGGCGCTGGTGAAGGTCACCGCGATCAGGATGTTCAGCGCCGACGCACCCAGGGCGATGATGATCACGATGTAAAGCACCAGCACCGGGAACGACAGCACGGTGTCGGCTACATAGGACAGCACCGCATCGACCCAGCCGTTGAAGTAACCGGCGCACAGGCCCATGGCGATGCCTACTGCGAACGCGGTGAGGGTGGCGAGGATCGACCAGAACAGCACGGTGCGCGTGCCCCAGATCAGGCGCGAAAGGATGTCGCGGCCGATCATGTCGGTACCGAGCAGAAAGCTGGCGCCGTCATCGCCTGCGGTCATGGGCGACAGCAGCGGGGTGAAGCTTTCCAGCGGATCATGGGGCGCCAGCCAGGGCGCACAGAGGGCGACCAGCACCCAACCGCCGACCAGCAGCAAGCCAAGCAGGGCCAGGGGATGCTTGAAGGATGTGAGCAGGTTCATTGGCGACCTCCGCCGAGACTGCGCAAGGTAATGCGCGGGTTGAGCCAGGTGTAGGCCAGGTCCGAGAAGATCTTGCTGATGCCCACCACCACGCCGCTGATCATCGCGCACGCTTCGATCAGGTAGACGTCGTGGTTCAGTGACGCGGTGTAGAGCAGCGAGCCGAAGCCCTTGTAGGCGAAAAACACCTCCACCACGATCACGTTCGATAGCAGCCACGGGATGTACAGCATGATCACCGTGACCGGTGCGATCAGTACATTACGCAGCGCATGGCGCAATACGATGCGCGTGGTCGAGGCCCCCTTGAGCCGTGCGGTGCGGATGTACGGGGCCTGCATCACTTCGACCATCGAGGCGCGGGTAATGCGCGCCAGGTAGCCGATGCCGAACAGGCACAGCACCATCAGCGGCAGCACCAGCTCCACAGCGCTGAAACCGTCGCTCATGCTGCTGACACCAGGCAGCCAGTTAAGCCAGAACACAAAGATCGCCGAGACGAACACTGCACTGGCGAAGTCCGGAATCGAGGTGGTGACAATCGACAGGAACGACACCAGCCGGTCGATCGGCGAGCCCTGGCGAATCCCCGCGAGAACGCCCAGGGTCAGTGCTACCGGGACCATCACCAGCAAGGCCAGGCCGGCCAGGGTCAGGGTTTGCCACAGGTTGGGCAGCAACAGGTTGAGCACCGGTTCACGGAAGTACACCGAGGTGCCCCAGTCGCCGGTCACAAAATCCTTGAGCCATACCAGGTAGCGCCACACGAACGGTTGGTTGTAGCCGTGTTCCAGCAGCCACGCCGCTCGCTGATCAGCGGCGGAGTAGGGGCCGAGGACGTTGATTGCCACGTCCTCGATGTTCAGTTCCAGGGCCAGGAACACAATCAGCGACACCGACAGCAAGGTCGCCACCAGCATCAGCAGTTTTCGCAATAGAAAATGAGCCATCAGGGGCATGCTCCGACAGGGAAAGGGTGTCGCGCTTCAGCGTCTTGATTCAGACGCTCAGGCGCTCAGCCAGACATTGCCCATGGGGTAGAAGTCGGAAGGGTGCACCTGGAAGCCCTGCACCTTTTTGCTCACGGCGGTGAACTTGTCGCCCCAGAACGGCTGCACGATCACGCACGCGTCCTGCAGGATCTGCTCGACGTTTTGCATGGCCACGGCGCGCTGCTTCGGATCGATGATGCCCATGGCCTTGTCCAGTGCGGCATCGAAGGCCGGGTCGCTGTAGTGGCTTTCGTTCCAGGCGCCGCCGCCGCGATAGGCCAGTTCCAAGGACATCACCCCGAGCGGGCGATGGGCCCAGTAGGTCAGGCTGAACGCGGCCTTGTCCCAGATCGGCCAGTATTGCGCGGCGGGGATGACTTTGAGGTTGATACGGATGCCCGCTTCCAGGCAGTTTTGCTGCAGGATCTGCGCGCAGTCCTGCTCATAGCGCCCCTGGGTGTTGCCGACGATCAAGTCGATGTCCAGGCCGTTGGCAAAGCCGGCTTCGGCCAAGAGTTTTTTCGCTGTTGCCACATCGCGCCCGCGCTTGGGCAGCGGAAAGTATTCGGGGTGGGAGGGGGCCACGTGGTGGTCCTCACCCAGCGTGCCCATGCCACGATAGGCGACCTTGAGCATCTGTTCGTTGTCGGCGCAGAGCACCACGGCTTTGCGCACCCGCACATCGGTAAACGGCTTCTGGTCGCAGGCCATGCGCATCACCACGGTCTGCGCGGATTTGCAGGTGAGCAACTGTGCACCGGGCAGGCGTTTGGCCAGGTCCAGTTCGGCCACGGTCACGCGGTACAGCACGTCAACCTGTCCGGCTTGCAGGGCGGCGAGGTGGGTCGACACGTCGGTGCCCATGTCGATGTAGCGCAGTTCATCGAGGTTGGCCGGTTTGCCCCAGTAATCGGCGCGCTTGGCGAACGTGGCCTGCTTGTTCACTGCAAACGACACCAGCTTGAACGGACCGGTGGCCAGCGGGTTCTTGGCCCAGTCATCCCCGGCCTTGAAGCTGCGGTGCACGATGGCGCAGGTGAAGGCGTTGAGCATCTCCGGGATCGCCAGGATCGGCCGCTTGAGGTGGAGGCGGAACTGGTGGTCGCTGACTTTCTCGAAGGCCTTGATGTCCTGGAAGGCGGTGCGGTTGACTGATTTCGAATCGGCGGCGATCCAACGCTGGATATTGTGCTGCACGTCGTCGACGTTGAAGCTGTCGCCGTTGCTCCACTTTACGTCCTGGCGCAGGTTGAAGGTCCAGGTGGTGAGGTCGTCGGACGGGCTCCAGCTTTCGGCGAGGTACGGGTGGGTGATGTTATCCGCGTCGACCCAAGTCAGGTATTCCAGCGAGTTGCGCAGCAGGTTCGAGGCTTCGATCCAGGTGATCAGCATCGGGTCCTGGATTTCCTGGATGGCGCAGGCGAAGCGCAGGCTGCCACCTTGGCGGGCAGGTGTGCCGTCGGCAGCCTGGGCGTCGCTGCCCAGCAAGGCTGAGCCAATAAAACTGCTGGCGCTGGCTGCGGTAATGCCCAGCAGGGCGGCGGTGCGCAGGAATTGGCGGCGGTTGATCTCGCCGCTGATAACGTGGGCACACAGGTCGTTTACGGCGGGATGCGGCTGGGCGCCGTCCAGGGTAGTCAACTCTTTCATAAGCCTCTCCGGTACTTGCGAATATGCGTTTTTGTTGAACCGCAAAGGGTCAGTGGCAAGCGCCGGCAAGGCGCAGCACGGACCGCTGTGAAACCGGCAGACGAACAAGGCACAACGAAGTCAGGAGGCGGGCAATGGGATAGGACATAGGGCAGCTCTCATGTTGTTTTTATTAGAGATGCCCGCAGTTTTGTCATTTGCGCAAAGATCGACAAACGACAAATTTTGCGCAGTAACCTTCTATAAATGCATGTTACAGGTCGTTCCCAAGGCCGCCTTCGGTGTTAGACGCCTTCAGCGTGGCAACAGGCGTGGATCGAAGGGGTAATCGGAGAGCAACTCGATGCCGTGTTCGTGGATGTAGATCTGTTCTTCGAGCTTCACGCCTTCGCCGCCGTCGTCGTGGCCGATGTAGCTTTCCACGCAGATGGTCATGCCGGCCTCGAACACGCCGTCATAGCCCAGCGCGTCAATGTCTTCGCGGTGCACCACATAAGGGTATTCGCCGGTCATGCCAACGCCATGCACCAAAGCGAAGTAGCGGTTGTTTTTGTAATGTTCGGGAATCTTCCAGGCCATCTCGGCGTATTCCTTGAAGCTGCGCCCGGCCTTGAGCATTTGCACATTGGTCTGCACCTGCTCATAGGCAAGTTTGTACAGCTCTTGCTGCTTGGCGGTGGCGGCCTGGTCGCCGCACAGGAAGGTGCGCGAAAAGTCGGCGTAATAACCGAAGCGCCCGACCACATCCGTGTCCAGGGCCACCAGGTCGCCGGCCTCGATCGGCCGCGTGCTGCATTCCTGGAACCACGGGTTGGTGCGGGGGCCGGAGGAGAGCAGGCGGGTCTCGACGTAGTCGCCGTCGGTGGCGATCACATGCTGGTGCAGGTGTGACCACAACTGGTTTTCGGTAATGCCGGGGATGAGTTTGCTTTCCATCAGGCGCACCCCGGCCTCGGTGGCCCGCAGGCTGGCGCGGATCATCTTGAGCTCGTTGGGCACCTTGATGCAGCGCGCGCGCTCCAGCGGTTCCTGGGCATCGAATACCTGGTAGCCGAGCTTTTGCAATTCAAACGTTGCCGCCGAAGTGGCGCTCTCAATGGCGATACGTTTGCCCCCACCGCATTTGCGTACCAGTTCATCGATCTCGGCAGCCCAGTCGGCGGTGACATTACCCAGGAAGCTTTCGCAGAAGTAATAGGAGATTGCTTTGGCCGGGCGCACTTCATCCACAGTGTTAAGGGGCTCGGCCAGGTGCAGGCAGCCGCCGAACTCGAAGATCACCACCGGGCCTTCTGCAGGGATAAAGGCGTACCGCGCCGGGTTGCGCGCTGAATACACCTGCATATTGCGCGAGCCGGTGGCGTAGCGCATGTGGGTGGGGTCGAACAGCACACAGGCGGCGTAGTCGCGTTTCTTCAGCTCGTTGCGCACCCGTTGCAGACGGTCCAGCTGGATTTGCTGAATCTCGTCATCGGTGGGTTCGCAGTCGGCAGGATTTCGGTTCGGGCCGGACAGACTCATGGGGTGTTCCTCGCAGGGCAAATACGGTGTTTGAGAGTTGGGCGGTGTGAATCAGTCGAGCAACTGGTCGCTGCGAACCAGATTGCGCTCGGCTTGCAGATGGGCTTCGGACAGGCGCCCGTAAAGCTGCTTGGTGCGTTGCGCACGGCCGATGATTCCGGGCTTTTCCGAGTAGGCGAAGATGGCCGTGTTGCGCTCGGTAGCACCTTCCACGCGGGTGACCCGATGCACCGAGAAGCGGCCCTTGAAGATTTGCAGGTCACCGGGGTTGAGTTCCAGTTCCTGCACCCGTGAGCGGTCTTCGCCGCGCACCACTTTGCCCACTGCGCCGAGGTTTTCCTGGTTGCGCGAGCGGATCATCGGTGCGTACTCGAACAGGCCGCCCGCTTCGGGCTTCTGGGTCATCATGCTGACGATGAATTCGTTGGTGTCGAAGTGCCAAGGCTGCTCGGTGCCCGCGGGCATTACGTTGATCACCAGCCCGGCAAACGGGTCGGCGTATTCGAAAATCTCGGGTTCATCGAGGCAGGCGCCGATAAAGCGTTTCATCATCGGTGAGACGTATAGACGGTGGATGATTGCATCGGGAGCGATCATGTCGCGGGTCACAAAGCCGCTGGTGCGCTCCATGAATGTGCGGCGCGGGTCATCCTGGGGCAGGCTGGCGTCGTCTTCGGTGAAATAGGCGTTGACCTTGCGCACCGAATAAAACGTCTTGCCCGACAACGCCTGGCCTTCCTGTCGCGCTTGTTCCAGTGCTGCCGGGCGCAGAAAGTTCTTCAACAGGCAGCAACCGTCCTCGGCCAGTTCGGCACGGGCATGTTCTATCAGTGTCTGTAATTGAACATGGCCCGAATCATGTATGGGGTACAGCTCGGTATTAATGATGTCGCTGATATCACCGGTTTCGGCATCGGCAAGTTTAAGACTCATACACGGCTCCTGAAGTCGGTTGTGGTGTTGAATCGATAGTTGCGTAAAGCAACGTGAAGTGGAAATTACAAGTTGTGATCGAATCCATCGGCAGGGGCGATAGTGATGTCAGGCGAACTGGATGGCGGCTTACTTAAAGTGTTTGTGGCAATTATCGAGTGCCAGGGGTTTTCGGCCGCTGCCGAGCGCTTGCACAAAACCCAGTCCACCGTCAGCCAGAGTTTGCAGCGACTTGAGGAGGTTGTTGGTACGCCACTGATTCACCGCACCAGCCGCTCCATTGGCTTGACCCCAAGTGGCGAGACCTTCCTGATTTATGCCCGGCAGATTCTCAAACTGCACCACGAGGCCGTCAGTGCCGCGCAACTGCCCAATGAGCAGGTGTGCATCCACGTGGGTATGCCCGAGGACTACGCCGACTACTGCCTGGGCGGGATACTCAAGGATTTCCAGGCGCAGTTTGCTCAGGTCCGCCCGGACATCTGCTGTGAGATGTCAACTGCGCTGGTCAGCCGTTTGCACCGCGGCGAGTTGGACCTTGTGCTGGGCGTAGAGCATGTCGGCCTGCAATCTGGGGAATACCTGTGTGACGAGCCACTGGTGTGGGTGGCGGCGCCGAGTTGGAGTTGCGTGGGGCGTCAGTCGGTGCCGCTGGCGGTGTACGCCGAGGGCTGTGCATTCCGCGCCAATGCCGTGCAGGCGCTGGCCCAGGCCGGGCGCTCATGGCAGGTGGTGTACACCAGCCAGAGCCCGCGGGGGATCGCAGTGGCAATTGAGCAGGGCTTATCGGTCGGGGTGATGGCGCGACGCTTGGTGCCGGCCGGCTGGCAGATCCTGGATGAGCGCCAGGGTTTTCCACCGATTGCGCCAGCGCGCCTGATGTTTTGGCGATCCGCTGGTTGCCAGGTGCCGGAGGTAGAGGCACTGGTGGAGATTTTGCAGCGCCAGCTGGGGCGCTCAGGGTATTTGGACCGGCAACGCCTCCAAGGCGTGTCGACGAGCCATGCGCTTGAGCAGTAACAGACTGGCGAACACCCAGCCGGCGATCCAGGCATGCACCCCGGCAAATTCGCCGCTGACCTGCAGCAACCAGCCACACACCCCATTGGCCGTGGCGCTGGCCAGGCCATAGCTGACCATGCTCAGGCTCACCACTTGCAGGCTTGCCACCGCGCTGAGGCGTGCGCTGAGGTAGGCCGCCATCAAGCCCCACGACGGAAAATAGAACACCGCGAATAACCCGGCGACCAGCCAGCTCAGGAGCAGGCTGGGGTGGGCCAGCAGGCCGAGCATGGCCAGTCCGAATGCGCCGATGCTCAGCGCCAGCACCCGCAGCGCGCCCCAGCGATCTGCCAGCGTGCCCAATAGCAGCCCGCCGATGGCGCCGCCAATGCCGATCAGTGTCCATATCGAGCCCGTCATCGCCACCCCGGCGTGCAGTCGATCGCTGACAAATGCCGACAAAAAGTTGAGAAAAGGCCCACTGATCGCGCCGATAAAGCCGCTGAGCAAGACCATCTGCAACGCCACCGGTTGTTCCAGGCACAGGCGCAGCCATTGCCTCAATACCTGGTTGAATGTGGGCGGCTGGGTAGCGTGGGGCGTCTGCTCGGCGTGCGGGGCCAAGGCCCACAGGGTCAGCAGCGCGACCAGCAACGTCAGGCCTGCGCAGATCAACCAGAACTGGCGCAACGACAAGCCCTGCAGCAACGCAATCAACAGCCCATTCAAGCAGATTGCAAAGGCGGCGCCCGATGAGGCCAACCCCAACACGCGACTGCGGTGGCTGGGTGGGATGACCTCGCGCGCCAGTGCGGCAATCGCATTCCAGTTCGACACCGCGCATGCCGACACCAGTGCCAGGCACAGGGCAAACGGCAGTACCCAAGGGGTGGCAACGGCCAGCGCCAGCAGGGCCGGGCTCAAGACAATGGTCAAGCGCACCATGTTGCGTGGGCTGACCCATGCCGCAGCGATGCCGCTCGCCATCGACGCGCCCATATAAAACAGCTGCAGCAGCGCCGCAATCAGCGCTGCCTGGCTGTAACTGAGTTCAAACGCCTGGCGAATCTGCGGTAATAACGCGGAATACAGGAACATACTGAAACCGTGAGTCGTGGCATTGCAGGCCGTAAAGACAAGTGCCAAAAGGCCAATATTTCGCCGCGATAAGACAGGTGTGTTCGACATGGTTCTGGCCTAATTTAATTGCGGCGAAACGCAGGAGTTAGTTGTCGCGAAGACTAACTTTTGTGGGGCGCCAGCGACCAATGCTTAATTGTCTTAGTGTGCATGCGTAATACGCGTGCTATTTATTCGTGAGCGACGCGACCCGGCAAAAAACGACGTGCCCAGCCACGGCGGTGTCTTGTGTTCCGTTGCAGAGGGCGCTACCCCTGGCCTAATACAAAAAGGTATGTTGATGGGGAAATTGGTTGCCTAATCTTCCTTCTCCGCCGCTGTCGAGTGCCCACCATGAAACGCAAAATGCCCGGTCTCAATGCCCTCAAAGCCTTCGAAGTCGCCGGCAGCACCGGCAGCTTCACCCGGGCTGCGGAGCTTCTGAACGTGACCCAGAGTGCGGTCAGCCGCCAGGTCCGGCAGTTGGAAGAGCAACTGGGCGAGAACTTGCTGGAACGGCGCCACCACCATCTGGAACTGACCAGCGCCGGCCGCGTATTACTGCGTGCGCTGCACCAATCGTTCGACAAGATCGAGCTGACGGTGCGCAGCATCCAGCAGAAAACCCACTCCAACCGCCTGCACATCAATGCACCGCCGACCTTTACCAGCCGCTGGTTGATGCCGCGCCTGGGGCGCCTGCGCGAGGCTCATCCCGAGCTGGAGCTGAGCATCACCACATGCTTGCAGGACAGCCTGGCGCAGACCAGTACGCTGGATTGCGCCATTCGGTTTGGCAATGGAGAGTGGGATGGGTTGGACAGTTCGCTGTTGATTCAGGAGCGGCACATTGCGGTATGTGCACCGTCACTGTATGCCCGCGAATGCAGTGATGGCGTGGACCTGAATCGCATGACCTTGCTGCATGTGTTGGCCAGTGAGGATCAGCGTTACCTCACGTGGAAGCATTGGCTGGATGCGGCGCGGATCCACGGTGTGGATACCCAGGGCGGGTATGAGTTCGACTTGCTGGACCTGGCGATCCGGGCAGCCACCGACGGACTGGGGATTACCATTGCCGACTGGCATATGGTAGCCGCGGAGTTGGCGTCCGGGCAGTTGACCCAGGTGCTCAATGTGCACGTGGAGGGGCATCAGTCGTATTGGCTGGTGACTCGACCGGAGCAGACGGATATGCCTCAGCTGCAGGTATTTGGGCGCTGGTTGCAGGAGGAGATCTGGTTGGCCCAGCGGCAGTTGGAGCCCTCGACTGCTGCGGGTTGAGTGGGGTTGTGATGGTGTGCGTGTCCGTTATTTGAGTAATGGCCGCCTGGGGTTCCGCTATCCCCCAAATAACGGATGTGTCCCCACCCCCCCTAACACCACTAACCTGCATTTTTCTCACGTTAGCCCACCCAATAAGTCGTTTGCACACCCCCCAAGCAAATACAAAACTGCATGTCACTCGCAAAACAACAACGTTGGGCAAACCACATGCAACTCGAGCGAAATTTCTACAACGGCCAATTCGTCGAACCCGCCAGCGACGCACTGATCGCCGTCTACAACCCTGCCACCGAAACCCTCGTCGGCCACGTCAGCGCTGCCACGGCCGACGAAGCCATCGCCGCCGTCGACGCTGCTGCCATCGCCCAGAAGACCTGGGGCAAACTCACCAGTATCGAACGCGCCGAACACCTGCGGGCTTTGGCCGATGCCCTGGACACTCAGGCCGAAGCCATCGGCGCCGCCCTGGCCAGCGAATCTGGCAAGAGCCACAGCGACGCGAGCAACGAAGCGCGCTACGCCGCACAAATCACCCGCTACCACGCCGAATGGGCGAGGCGTATCGAAGGCGAAATTATTCCCAGCGATACCCCGGACGAAAACCTGTTCCTGCAACGCGAGCCGATCGGTGTCGTGGCCTGCCTGATCCCGTTCAACTACCCGGTCTACACCCTCCTGCGCAAGATCGCCCCGGCGTTGATTGCCGGTAACACCGTGGTGGTGCGGCCGAGCAACAACACGCCGCTGTCGGCGTTTGAAATCGCCAAGGCCGTGGTCAAGGCCGGTATTCCGGCCGGTGTGATCAATATCCTCACCATGGACCATGCCACCGCCGCCAGCGTCTGTACCCACAAGGCCGTCGGCCTGATAACCCTCACCGGTAGCGTGAACGCCGGGCGTATCGTGCTCGATTACTGCAAGGCCAATATCGCCAAGCCATCCCTGGAACTGGGTGGCAAGACCCCGGCGATTATCGAGGCCGATGCCGACCTGGAAAAAGCCGCCAGCGCCATTATTGCCTCCAAGACCACCCACTGCGGTCAGTTGTGCACGGCGGTGGAGCGTGTGTATGTGCATGAAAGCGTCTACGAACAATTCCTCGCGCTGCTGAAAGCGAAGATCAGCGCGGTGAAATTCGGTGACCGGGCCAAAGACGAAAGCCTGATGGGCCCGCTGGTCAACGCCAGTTCGCAAAAGAATGTCCATGCCATGGTCGAGCGCGCCGTGGCCGCCGGTGCTGTACTGGAGACAGGCGGTGTGCTGCCCGAAGGCCCGGGCCATTTCTACCCGCCGACCCTGCTCAGCGGCTGCCGCCAGGACATGGAAATCATCCAGGAAGAAATCTTCGGGCCGGTGCTGCCGGTACTCAGGTACCGCGACATCGATGATGCGCTGGCCATGGCCAACGACCACCAGTTCGGCCTGTCGTCGGTGCTCTACACCGAGAATTACCGCACGGCGATGAAGGTGGCGAATGCCATCGAGGCCGGCGAGTTGTACGTCAATCGCACTCCGGCAGACCCTTACCAGGGTTTCCACGCGGGCTGGAAGCGCTCGGGGCTGGGCGGCGACGACGGTAAGCACGGGATGCTTGAGTTCACCCAGACCCGCCTGGTGGTCATGAAGTACTGATCCACGAATACCCGCAGCACCTTTAATAAAAACAATTATTGGGGCACCCACGCATCGGGTGCCTGAGGTTCGAATGATGTCCAAGCCTGCACCCGTTGCCCAGGTTTCCGTTGCCGTGCCCGCTGCCAACAGCGACACCGCCAGTCGCTACTTCCAATTGATGTTGCTGGTGCTCGCAGCAGGGGCGATCTATCCGATCCTCTACCTGCGCCAGGTCTACCAGACCACCATGCTCGAGGTGTTCCACATCAACCACAGCGAGTTGGGCTACCTGTACTCCATGCTGGGTACGGTCTTCCTGCTCAGTTACCTGCCCAGCGGTTGGCTGGCGGACCGTTTGCCTCCGCGTTTCCTGATCTTCTTTTCTCTGGTCGCCACCGGCGCGCTGGGCCTGTGGTATTCCACCGTACCGTCGATGACCGGCCTGATGATCATCTTCGGTTGCTGGGGCCTGACTACCGGCCTGACGTTCTGGGCCTCGGTGCTCAAGCGCGTGAAAATGATCGCTCACCACAGCGAGCAAGGCCGGTTCTTTGGCATCCTCGATGGCGGCCGCGGACTGGTCGAAGCCTTGCTGGCGACCGTCGCCCTGGGCCTGTTCGCCTATGCCACCGAGACACGCAGCCAATCGGCGGCCGAAGGCTTCAAGCACGTGGTGTACCTGTATTCTTTCGTGTGTATCGCCATTGGCTGCATCCTGGTGCTACTCAAGGATCCCAAATCCATGGCCGAGACTGCGGCGGTGGAGAAGGGCAAGTTCAACCTGATCGCCGACCTGACCACTCTGGTGAAAATCCCCGAGCTGTGGCTGGTGACCGCCATCGTATTCTGCGGTTATCACATGTTCTGGGCCACCTACAGTTTCTCCGACTACCTGCAAGGCAGCGGCATGACCGCCGTGATGGCCGGCACCATCACCACCATCAAGCTGTGGATGCGCCCCATCGGCGGCATCGGTGGCGGCTGGCTGGGGGACAAGTTCTCGAACATCTCGGTACTGATCGTTGCCCTGGCCCTGGTGACCCTGGCCATGGCCGGGCTGATCGTGTTCCCGGCACTCAACAGCCTGGGCCTGCTGATCGGCACCGTGATCTTCATCGGCCTGATGACCTACGCGATCCGTGGCCTGTACTGGGCGATCCTCGACAGCTGCGACATTCCGCTGCGTATCACCGGCCTGGCCATCGGCATTGTCTCAGTGGTGGGGTACCTGCCCGACACCTTTATCCCGCTGATCAATGGCTATCTGACCGAGACCTACCCAGGCAAGGCCGGCTACAACCTGTATTTCGGCTACATCGCCTTCATCGGCGTGCTCGGCACCCTTGCGGCCTTGACCTTGCGCGCCCGAATCAATCGTAAAAAATTCAACCAGACAGGTGCCTGAGATGAAAATCGTCGCCCTTGAAACCCATATCGTTGCCGTCCCGCCGCCGCACATCGGTGGCATGTACTGGCTGTTCGTCAAACTCAAGACCGACTGCGGCATCGAAGGCGTCGGCGAGATCTACGCGGCCACCTTTGGTCCCAAGGCCATGCTGCCGATCATCGAGGACGTGTTCGAGCGCTACCTGCTCAACCATGACCCGCACCATATCGAGCGTTTCTTCCGCCAGGCGTATTCGAGCGGTTTCACCCAGCGCCCGGACCTGACCATGATGGGCGTGGTCAGTGGCCTGGAAATGGCCTGCTGGGACATCATTGGCAAGGCCGCCAACAAGCCGGTCTACGAGTTGCTGGGCGGCAAGGTCAACGAGCGCCTGCGCTCCTACACCTACCTGTACCCGGTCAATAGCAAAGGCGAGTACGACTACGACGACCCGGACCTGGCCGCCGAATGCGCCATCGAGAACATGAACAAAGGCTTCACCGCCTTGAAGTTCGACCCGGCAGGCCCTTACACCGCGTACTCCGGCCACCAGATTTCGCTGGAAGTGTTGGAACGCTGCGAGACGTTCTGCCGCAAGATCCGCGAAGCGGTGGGCGACAAGTGCGACCTGCTGTTCGGCACCCATGGGCAGATGGTGCCTTCATCGGCGATCCGCCTGGCCAAGCGCCTGGAGAAATACGATCCGCTGTGGTTCGAAGAGCCGGTGCCGCCCGGGCAGGAAGACGCCATGGCCCAGGTCGCAGCCAAGACCAGTATTCCGATTGCCACCGGCGAGCGCCTGACCACCAAGTACGAATTCTTCAAACTGCTGCAGGCGGGTGCAGCGTCGATCCTGCAGATGAACGTGGCGCGCTGCGGCGGGCTGCTGGAGGCGAAGAAAATCGCGAGCATGGCCGAGGCCTACTACGCGCAAATTGCACCGCACCTCTACAACGGGCCGATTGGCGCAGCGGCCAGTTTCCAGTTGGCCACTTGCACACCGAACTTCCTGATCCAGGAAAGCATCATGACCTGGGGCGGTTTCCATGCCGAAGTGCTGACCAAGCCGCTGCAATGGGAGGACGGCTACATCATCCCGTCCACCGAGCCGGGCCTGGGCGTGGAGCTGAACATGGACGTGGTGCGCAAGCACACGCCATACACCGGTGAGCGCCTGCACCTGCAGATGGCGCCGACCCCGGCCGACGTGAAAGACACTTCGCCCGCCAAGGGCTAAAAAAAACGACTGATGCGGTAACCGTGAATGACATATGACTACATCATCGCCGGCGCTGGCGCCGCAGGTTGCATCCTCGCCAACCGGTTGTCCGCCTCGGGCGAACACTCCGTGTTGCTGTTGGAAGCCGGTGGCAAGGACAGTTCCTGGTGGTTCAAGATCCCGGTCGGTTTCGCCAAGATGTATTACAACCCGACCTTCAACTGGATGTACTACAGCCAGCCGCAAAAGCAACTGGCTGGCCGTGAAATCTACGCGCCACGCGGCAAAGTGCAGGGCGGCTCGGGCTCGATCAACGCGATGATCTACGTGCGTGGCCAGGCCCATGACTTCAATGACTGGGCCGCCAACGGCAACGACGGCTGGGGTTTCAAGGACGTGCTGCCGTACTTCCGCAAGCTGGAAAACCACCCGCTGGGCGACACCGAGTACCACGGCGGCAGCGGCCCCATCAGCATCACGCCGATGAAGGGCCAGACCCACCCGATCTGCGACGTGTTCCTCAAGGGCTGCGAACAGTTGGGCTATGCCCACAGCGACGACTTCAACGGACCGAACTTCGAGGGAGCGGGACTGTATGACGTCAACACTCGCAATGGCGAACGTTGTTCCAGCAGCTTTGCGCACCTGCACCCGGCACTGGGGCGCCCGAACCTGACCGTGGAGCTGCATGCCCTGGTGGACCGCGTGCTGTTTGACGACCAGCAGCGCGCTACCGGTATCGCCGTTACCCAGCACGGCGTGGCGCGCACCTTCAGCGCGCGCAAGGAAGTGATCCTGTGCGCTGGTGCGGTGGACACGCCGAAGATCCTGCAACTGTCCGGGGTGGCCGACCAGAGACTCTTGGCAGAGCACAATATCCCGCTGGTCAAGCACCTGCCGGCCGTGGGTGAAAACCTCCAGGACCACCTGTGCGCCAGCTATTACTACAAGGCCAATATCCCGACGCTGAACGATGAGCTCAGTTCGCTGTTCGGCCAATTGAAACTCGGCCTCAAGTACCTGTTGACCCGCAAGGGCGCACTGGCGATGAGCGTCAACCAGGCCGGTGGTTTCTTTCGCGGCAGCGATGAACAGAAGGACCCGAACCTGCAGTTGTACTTCAACCCGCTGTCGTACCAGATCCCGAAAAACAACAAGGCCAGCCTAAAGCCCGAGCCGTATTCCGGTTTCTTGCTGTGCTTCAACCCGTGCCGGCCGACCAGCCGCGGCACCATCCGTATCGCCTCGAAAAACCCACGGGACGCGGCCTTGATCGACCCCAACTACTTGAGCACCCAGAAGGACATCGACGAGGTGATCCAGGGCAGCCGGTTGATGCGCAAGATCATGCAGGCACCGGCGCTCAAGAGCATCACGGTCGATGAGGTGTTGCCCGGCAAGGCGGTGCAAACCGATGAGCAGATGCTGCAATATTTCCGCGAAAACAGCGGCTCGATCTACCACCTGTGCGGCTCCTGCGCGATGGGCTCGGACCCGCAGGTCTCGGTGGTGGATAAGCGCCTGAAGGTGCATGGGCTGGAGGGGTTGCGCATCGTCGATGCGTCGATCTTCCCGAACGTGACCTCCGGCAATACCCACGCGGCGGTGTTGATGGTGGCGGAGAAGGGCGCCGACTTGATCCTCGAAGACGCCTGCTGAACCTGTAGGTGCGCGGCTGGCCGGCGAAAAACTCAAGGCCGCCGCGTTTGTCCTCGTTTGTCCTGGTTCCCGCGTCATTGTTGGCGACCATCGCCGGCAAGCCGGGCTCCTACCGGTGCGTTACCAGCCGCGCAGGCGCTCCCATACCTGTAGCTCGCCATTCTCCAGTACAGCGTTATAACTGCCGAATTGGGTTCCGGTGGCGCAGGCGTGGTTCGGCAGGATGCGCAGCCGAGTACCCAAGGGGAATTGCGCGACCACATCCACATCCACGCCCTGGACGTGCACCACGCCATGCTCCTGATTAGCGGCGCTCAACAGCAACCCGTCGATCGGCGTACCGCGCTCATCACAGACCTGGCCGTAGCCGAAGTCCTTTTTCTGCGATTGTGTGCCGCGATCCCGGCTCATGGCCATCCAGCCGGCATCCGTGATGATCCAGCCTTTTTCCGCCTGATGGCCGATCACCGTGGTCAGTACGCTCAAGGCCAGTTCATCGGTGCGGCATACGCCGATGTTGTGCATCACCAGGTCGAAGAACGCGTAGACCCCGGCGCGCAGTTCGGTCACACCCTCCAGGTTGACGGCCGAGAGTGCGGTCGGGGTAGACCCGACGCTGACCTGGGCACAGGGCAGGCCGGCGGCACGAATCCGCGCGGCCGCCTCGACGCAACGGGCGCGTTCCTGTTCGGCGATGGCTTGCAGGGCTTCAGGCGTATCCAGGCCGTAGCTTTCACCCGCGTGGGTCAGCACGCCGGTGAGGGTGTCGCCGAGCAGTCGGGCGATGTCCAGCAGCAAAGGGTCGTGCGACTTGACCCCCGAGCGGTGGCCGTCGCAATCGATCTCGATCATCACTGCAAAGGTTTCGTCGTGCTGGTGGCCAAAATCGATAATCGCCTGGGCACCGGCCAAGCTGTCGGTGATCAACGTCAAGCCGCAGCCCCGGCGACGCAGCGTCAGGGCCTGGGGCAGTTTGTGCGGGGCCATGGCCACCGCGTAGAGGATGTCGTGGATGCCCTGTGCGAAAAAATACTCGGCCTCTTTCAACGTCGACACCGTGATGCCGCTGGCGCCCGCTGCGATTTGTGCGGCCACCACTTCGGCGCACTTGTGGGTTTTGACATGGGGGCGCAACTGCACGCCCAAGGCATTGGCGCGTTGCTGCATGCGCTGGATATTGCGCTGCATTTTCACGCTGTCGATCAAGGCGGCAGGGGTCTCCATGGTGCGGGCTCCACAATGAGGGGCAGGGTGTAAATTGACGCCCTGTCCAGGACTGGATATGTTGTCTTGCATGAAAAACATCTCTCCCAATGACACTCACCTGATCAGCCAGCTCGAACAGATCGCCGAAGGCTTGAGCAAGACCTTCAGCCCGTTCTGCGAAGTGGTGCTGCACGACTTGCGCGACCCCCAGCACTCGATCCTGGCGATCCATAACAACCTGTCCGGACGCGCGCCGGGCGACCCGACCACCGAGCTGGGCCTTGCGCGCATTGCCGACCCCGAGTACCCGCAAGTCATCGCCAATTACCAGAACCAGTTCAGCGACGGCCGCCAGGTCAAGAGCACGTCGATCGGCATCAAGGGCGCTGGCGGCGAGTACGTTGCGGCGTTGTGCATGAATGTCGATCTCTCGTTGTTCCGTGGCTTGCAGGGCATGCTCGAGCAATTCGGCTCGGTCAGTGGCGACAAGCTCATCGAGTCCCTGGACCCGTCGGGCGCCGACGTCATCCGCGCGCGTATCGACCAGTTCGCTGCACGCCTGGCGACGACCCCGCGCGCTCTGAAAGCCGCGGACCGACGTGTGCTCATGCAGGAGTTGAAAGACTCCGGCTGCCTGGATATTCGCCGGGCCATGGAAACCGTGGCCTCGCACCTGGGAGTCTCGCGCGCGGCGGTCTACACCTACGCCAAGTAACGCGCTATCGCTTCAATCTCGACGAGATAGCCGTGATGCAATTCGGGCACCGGCACCACTACGCGGGCGGGGCGGTGCTCACCCAGTGCGGCGGCATAGACCCTGTCGAATGCGGGCCAGTGCTCAACGCCGGCCACATACACGGTGACCTTCACCAGATCCGCCGGCGTTCCGCCGGCGGCGTTCAGGATTTCCAATAGATTGTTCAAGGCGATCCGAGCCTGCTCGGCAAATGTCGCCGACAGGTTATGCCGACCCTCCGGGCTGACCGGCAATTGCCCGGAGATATACAGCGTGTCGCCGTGGGCGATAGCCTGGGCGTAATGCCCGGCAGGCGGGGAAGCCGTGGAAGTGTGGATGCTGTTCATGAGGCCTCACTGAGCAGGGCCGCGTACGTCTCGATATCGACATTGCCGCCGGTGACGATAAGGCCTACCCGCTGGCCCTTGAAACGGCCTGCGTCGTTGAGCAAGGCCGCCAGGCCCAGGCAGCCAGTGGGCTCGACCACCATTTTCATGCGCTGCATGAAGAACTTCATCGCCCGTACCAACTCGGCATCCGACACGGTGAGGATGTCGTTGACGTTGTCACGGATGATGGGGAAGGTGTAATTGCCCAGGTGCTGGGTCTGGGCGCCGTCGGCAATGGTCTTCGGCGTGTCGATATGCACGATGCTGCCGCTGCGAAACGAGCGCTGGCCGTCATTGCCGGCTTCCGGTTCCACGCCATACAGCAGGCAATCTGGCGACAAGGCACGAGTCGACAGTGCTGTACCCGAGAGCATGCCACCGCCGCCGAGGCCAACGAACAAGGCGTCCAGCGGCCCGGTGGACTCCAGCAGTTCCTTGGCAGCCGTGCCTTGCCCGGCGAGGATGTGCGGATGGTCGTAGGGCGGGATCAGGGTCAGGCCGTGTTCAGTGGCCAGGTTGCGGCCGATCTGCTCGCGGTCTTCAGTGAAGCGGTCGTACAGCACTACGCTGGCGCCATATTCACGGGTGGCGGCGACCTTGGCGGCCGGTGCATCGGTGGGCATCACGATGGTCGCCGGGATGCCCAGCAGTTGCGCCGCCAGGGCAATGCCCTGGGCGTGGTTGCCGGATGAAAACGCCACCACGCCGGCTTTGCGCTGCCGTGGGTCAAACTGCGACAGGGCATTGAACGCGCCGCGAAACTTGAACGAGCCGGTGCGTTGCAGGTGTTCACACTTGATGAATACCTGCGCACCGGTCAGCGCGTCGAGGGTGCGCGAGGTGAACACCGGCGTCGCGTGCGCAACGCCTTCCAGGCGTTGCGCGGCGTCGATGACGTCTTGGTAAGTGGGCGATGGCATGGGCGGACCTCGTTGTCTTGTTCTGGATAAAATATCCATAAAAAGACAAATAGTAAAGTTTCGTGTGTCCATGCTAGCGTTTCGAACTTCTCCGACCGTTAGAGGATTCGACGTTGATTCGACTCACCGACTACATCGCCCAGTTCTCCCGATCTGCCCTTGCGCCTTGGGCAGACCTTACACCCTGGGCACTGGCAACCCAGGCGCCTGCGGTCGTTCGCCAGTTGTTGGCCAGACTCCCGGCCGACGAGTACATCATCCAGGATGAAATCGCCATCCACCGTACCGCCACCGTCGAGGCTGGCGCTTTGCTCAAGCCGCCCGTGATCATCGGCGCCCACTGCTTTATCGCCAGCGGTTCACTGCTACGTGGCGGGTGCTGGCTGGATGAGCATTGCATCATCGGCCCCGGTGCCGAGTTGAAGACCTCGTTCATGTTCAGTGGCAGCAAGCTGGCGCACTTCAATTTTGTCGGCGATTCGGTATTGGGGCATGGGGTTAACCTGGAGGCGGGGAGCATCGTTGCCAACTACCGCAACGAGCGCGATGACAAGGGCGTGCTGGTGCGGGTTGACGGGACCTTGCAGCGCACGGGTTGCGACAAGTTTGGCGCGTTGCTCGGTGACGAGTGCCGCATCGGCGCCAATGCGGTATTGGCGCCGGGTTCAGTGCTCAAGCCTGCCAGCGTGGTGGGACGCGGGCAGGTATTGGATGACGAGCAAGACTAGAAGTCGGCAATGAACTGCACGCCGCCGACCACCGCGCCGTTGGTTTGCGTGAGCCCACCGGGGTATTTCACATATTGCAGGTTGGGCCGCACCATCAGCCACTTCGTGGCTTGCACGCCGTAGTTGATCTCGTAACTGTATTCGCGACGCTGCTCGGGCACGTACAGCGGGTCGTCGATTGCACTCACGCCATTGGCCGTGTTGAGCAGTTGCGTATTGCGGGTGTAGCGGTCACTGACCTGCAGTTTCGACGCGCCGATGCCCAAGGTGTCATCCGGGCGTGAATCGAACGGGCCACGGTAGATCAGGCCAACCTGGATCAGGTTTTTGATCACGCTCTTGTCCGGGTCATTCATCGTCAGGTTGGCGAATACAGTGAGGCCACGCTTGCTGTTGCCATCGACGGTAGTCAATTGCTGTTGGCCCGACAGCCACCAGCCGTCGTTGCTGGAGTACATCCGATACGGCTTTTGCGAGCTGGCGGCATAGTTGCCGTCGGCGTCCTTGAGCATGTCCTTGGTATCGGCGTTGGTGTAGTAGTACCCGGCGTGGTACTCGGCATTCAGCCCGGCAACCTGGCCCTTCCAAATGGCCTCGATGGGGAAGCTGGTGCCTTGGGAGCCACTGATAAACGGTTTGAAACCATTGCTGGCCTCGGCGTTGCCAGGGTTCTTGTCGTAGGCACCGACCTGCACCGCGAGCTCTTCGGTGAACTGGTACTTGGCGCGCACCGCCCACTGGCTGATGGGGAAGCTGTTCCACACGCCGTTCCAGTTGCCTTCCTGGGAGCCACACAGGGTCACGTTCTGGAATTCGCAGGGGAACTGGTCGAAGTCTTCGCCGTGGCCGAAGCGGCCGAGTTTGAGTGCGAATTTGCGTTCGAAGAATTTTTGCTCGTACCAGAACTGCGAAAGTCGCCAGGCATTGCCGCCGCCGAACACTTCCATGGTGGAGGTCAGGCCGGTGGCGTTAGGCTGGTGTACGCGGTCGTTGGTGATGTCCTTGCCATGACGCTCGCCGATACCGATGCGAAAGGTCGCGTCCCGCCAACCCATAAGCTTTTGCAGGTCCATGTTCACGCCGAGGATCAACTGATCGCTCCAGCGCGCGGTAGTGTGCGAGTCGTAGCCACCGCCGAGGTTGGAGCCGACTTCGCCGACATATTTGAGCGTGAAGTCATACCCTTGCTCGGCCAGTTGCGGGCGCAGGCCGTTCCAATCGCCGAGCATGGCAGGTGAGGCAGGGTCGAGCAGGCCGGCGCTGAGGGCGCAGGTGGACATGGCGCTGCAGAACAGGGCCAGGGGGAGGGTAGTGCGCATGGGAGGTTCCTTGGATTGTTGTTTTTATGGGGTGCAGCGCAAAACTCAGGCACACAGGAGCCCCCTGTGGGAGCGGGCTTGTTCGCGAAAGCGGTGGTTCAGGCATGAGTCGGTTGACTGACGCCCTGCATTCGCGAGCAGGCCCGCTCCCACGTTGGCACTGTGGTGTTTGTGTGGGCGGGGGTTGTTACTGCAGGTTAACGAACAACCCGCCATCTACCAGCAACGACGCGCCGGTGACATAACGCGCCATGTCCGAGGCGAGGAATACGATTGGCCCGGCCACATCGTCCGGTTCGCCCAGGCGCCCCAGCGGCGTGCGCGAGGTCATGTAGGCGAGCTTTTCCTCGTCGGCCAGGTCGTCCTTGTTGATGTCGGTGGCGATGGTGCCCGGCAGTACCGAGTTGCAACGAATGCCGTAAGGCCCCAGGGCAATGGCGCAGGATTGCATCAACGAATGCAGCCCGGCCTTGGTCGGCGTGTAGTGGGTTTGCATGCCGCCGCCCACCAGCGCACTGATGGAGCTGACGGCGATGATCGCGCCGCCACGCCCCTGGTTCTTCATCTGGTTGGCGGCCGCCTGTACGGCGAAGTAGGCGCCGTTCAGGTTGGTGTTGACGGTTTTCAGGTAGACCTCGCGAGGCATGTCGAGGAACGAATGGAACGGGCAGATGCCGGCATTATTGACGAACACATCCACGCTGCCGAAGGCCTCCACGGCTCCCGCCACCAGTTTGTCGCCCGTGTCCGGGTCGGCCGCGTCGCCACCGACTTCAATGGCCTGGCCGCCGAAGGCCTTGATCTCTTCGATCAACGAGTACGCGGCCTCGGTACCCTGGCCGCTGCCACTGTGGCCGATCACCACGCGGGCGCCCTGGCGCGCGCATTCACGAGCGGCGGCGCGGCCGATGCCACGGGAGGCACCGGTGATGATCACGGTTTTGTCTGCAAGCAACATAAAGACTCTCCTTCAGAAAATAAGCGGCATCAGCCGAGGTAATTGCCGTAGCCGACCATGGCGATCGCGCCGAGGATCACAGCGATACCGGCTACCAGCACGCCTTTATTGGCGGCGCTGGTGCCGTGCCATTCGCGGAAATACAGGCCCCAGCAGTTGGACACGATGATGATGAAAGACATGTGCAGCACCCAGGAACTGGCGTCGTTCTGCAGGCGGCTTTCGCCCATGCCGTAGAAGAAAAATTGCAGGAACCACAGGGTGCCAGCGATGGCCACCAGCAAGTAGTTACCCAGCAGCGGGGTGCTGCGGTCGGTGTAGTTATGAAAGGTGCGGTTGCGCCAGTTCAGCCACAGGCACCAGATGCCATTGGTGGTCAGGCCGCCCCACATGATCACCATGAAGGTCACGTTGTTCTGGAACAGGCTGTTCGCGCCATGCTCCACAGCCGCTGCAGCCAGTGGCCGACCGGCGGAAATGCCGTAGCTGAAACAAGCGCTCAGCACCCCGGAGATCACCGCCACCAGCATGCCCTTGGCCAGGGAGAACTCGCTGACACTGGCGAACTTCACCGCCTGGGAGACTTCGCGTTCCTTGATCAGCCCGGCCTTGCCGCACACCGCGATGCCGATCAGCGACACGGCCACGCCCCACAGCACCCAGTGCCCACCTTGAGAGGCCAGCATCGAGGTCAGCGTGCCCTCGGTTTGCGTGGTAAACAGGTCGCGGTACAGCGCCGGCATCAAGGCGCCAAGGGCCGAGGTAAGGCCCATGATCAGCGACATGCCCAGGGACAAGCCAAGGTAGCGCATGGTCAGACCGAACGTCAGCCCGCCGATACCCCACAACACGCCGAACAGGTAAGTCCAGAGCAGGGTGCTGGTGTCGGCATTGCACAGGATCTGCGCCCAGCCGGGCACCGTCAGCTGCGCGGCGATGAGCGGCACGATCAACCAGGACACCAGGCCGCCAGTGATCCAGTAGCTTTCCCAGGCCCAGCCGCGGACTTTTTTGTAGGGGATGTAGAAACTGCCGGAAGCGAAGCCGCCGATAAAGTGCAGAATCACACCAAGGAGAATGATTTCCACGTAGTCGAATCCTTTTTATTGTTGTTGTGCGTCGGTTGGATCAGGGGCGTGTCAGTTGGAACATCGGCAGCAAGTCGACACTGACCGGCGAGGCGTCCGCATGGCTGGGCATGATGTCCTGCATGTACGTCCACCAGCGCTGCATCAGCGCCGTGCCGGGCAGTTCATCCAGGCCGTGGACGTCCTCGTGGGTCAGCACGGCGAACAGCGCGTTGGTGGGTTCGTCGAGAAAAATCCGGTAATCCACCACGCCCGCTTCCAGCAGTGCCTGGGCCAGTTCCGGCCAGAGGTCGTCGTGACGTCGCTGGTACTCGATGGCCTGCCCCGGGTTGAGGTTCATGCGAAAGGCACGGGTTTGCATCAGTGGTCTCCATGGGGTGGCGTCGGCGTGTAGATGCGCACTGCGTTGTGCAGGAAGAACTTGGCTTGCTTCGCCTCGGGCTTGCCGGCCATGCAGCGCTTGACCAGCCCCAATGTGGTGGTGAAATCCGCCAGGTGATCGCTATTGGGCCAGTCGCTGCCGAAGAAGCAGCGGTCTTCACCAAAGGCTTCCCACAGCACGGCCAGGCGGTCGTTGTAGAACGCCGTGTCGGTGATCAAGCCCTGGGGGCCGAGCCGGGGGATTTCCGCGAGCTTGGCGAATACATTCGGGCGCTCGGCGAGGCGCAGCAGGTCGGCGTTAAACGCAGCTTCTTGAGCCGCAGGGACTTGGGCGTTGGGCAGGTGGTCGACGATAATGCGCAGCTCTGGCAGCGCATCGCTCAGGTGCAGCAGGCCCTTGATCAGTCGCGGGTCCGGGTTGGCGCTGTCCAGGCTTCGCCCTGTGGCGGCGAGCTGGCGCAGGCCGTCGAGAAACCCAGGGCGGGTCTGGTCCAATAGCAGGTCGCGGTCCCACAGGTTGCCGTAGCGCAGGCCAAGGAACAGTGGCTCGCCTGCCAGGGCATCAAGGTCGTTGGCAAAGCTTGCGTGCAGGGGGTCGAGGTTGCCGACGAAGCCCAGCATGCGCGGGTCGCTGCGCAGGGCGTCGAGCAGCCAGCGGTTGTCGTCGCGCCACGGGCTGGCTTCAACGGCGATAGCCCCGACCACGTTGTGTTGGCCCGCCACGGCCCAGTAATCTGCCGGCAGGTGCGCGGCGTACAGTCGATTACCCGGCTCGGGCCATGGAATGCCCTGGGGGCGGTGCGGGTCGAACAGGTGCAAATGACTGTCGATGATCGGGCCGCTATAGGGAGTCAGGGGCATGACGCCGTCCTTATCAAAAGCACATTCGGAAGGGCCGGCACGCTAGCGTGCCCAGCCCCGTTTAACCCGCTCAGCTTTGCATGTACACCACATGTGTGTGGGTGTACTCGTACAGGCCGTGCTTGCCGTCGGCGCCGCCGATGCCGGATTTGCGCACACCCGCATGGAAGCCTTGCATGGCCTCGAAGTTTTCTCGGTTCACGTAGGTTTCGCCGAAGTCGATCTCGCGCACCGCGTGCATGGCCTTGCCCAGGTCACGGGTGTAGATTGACGATGTCAGGCCGTATTCGCAGTCATTGGCCAGGGCGATGGCTTCGTCGAGGTCGTCGACAATCTGGATCGGCAGCACCGGGCCGAAGATCTCTTCGCGCATGATCTCCATGTCGGCGCGGCAGCCGGCCAATACCGTCGGCTGGAAGTGGAAGCCGGCGCCCAGGTCGGCAATTTGCCCGCCGCTGATCAGACTCGCGCCCTGGCTCAGGGCCGTGCGGACCTTGCGGTTGACGCTGTCCAGGCCCTGGCGATTGATCAGCGGGCCCATTTCCACGTCGGCCTGGGCGATGGGGTCGCCGTAGCGGGTGGCGGACATGGCTGCGCTGATGCGCTCAATGAATGAGTCGGCGACCTTGCGCTCCACGTACACCCTCTCGGCGCAGTTGCACACCTGGCCGGTGTTGATGATGCGCGAGTCGCGGATGGCTTTGACCGCCAGCTCCAGGTCGGCATCCGCCAGCACGATGGCCGGCGCCTTGCCGCCCAATTCGAGGTTGAGCTTGGTGATGTTCGGTGCGGCGGCCGCCATGATCCGCGAACCGGTGGCGACGCTGCCGGTGAAGCTGATCATGTCTACGCCCTTGTGCGCCGTGAGCGCGCCGCCGACCTGGCCGTCACCGCACACAACGTTGAACACGCCGGCCGGCAGGTCGGTCTCGGCGACGAGCTTGGCAAACTCAAAACAGTTGTTCGGGGTTTCTTCGCTGGGCTTGATCACGATGGTGTTGCCGGTGAGCAACGCCGGGGCCATCTTGCGCGCGATCAGGAAGAACGGGAAATTCCACGGCAGGATGCCCGCCACCACGCCCAAGGGCTTGCGGAACAGGAAGATATTTTCGTTGGCGCGGTCGCTGGTGATGATCTCGCCTTCGATGCGCCGGGCCCACTCGGCCATGTAGTCGAGGTAGTCGGCGGTGAAGTTCACTTCCACCTCCGCCAAGCCGCTGACTTTGCCTTGTTCGAGGGTAATGGTACGCGCCAGGTGCGCGACGTTCTCGCGCAGCTTGGCGGCGATGCGGCGCAGGTGCCCGGCACGCTCGATGGCGGGTTTGCGCGCCCAGGCCTTGTGCGCCTGGCGCGCGGCGGCAAGGGCCTGGTCGACCTCGGCGGCGCTGGACGCCGGCACCTTGGACAGCAGCGCGCCAGTCGCCGGGTTGAGGACGTCGATGTGCGCTTCGCTTGGGGTGAAGCGGCCATTGATGAAATTTTGGTAAACGGGAACGGATGACATGGGCAGGTTCCTCAGTAAGTGCGCGAAGGCGCTTGGGTGTCGGCAGCCGGTCGATAGCGGGCGAGGGTGGCCAGGGCGCTCTGGCGCAGCAGGCTGATGTCGATGGCCACCGCGATGAAGCGGCACCCCCAGGCCTGGTAGCGGCGTGCGTCGTCTTCGTTGGGCGCCAGGATGCCGCTGACCTTGCCGGCGGCCAGTGTGGCGTCGACCGCGTGCTTGATGCGTTCCTGCACGTCGGGATGGCCGGGATTGCCAGCATGCCCGAGGCCGATGGAGAGGTCGGCGGGGCCGATGAACACGGCGTCGACACCTTCCACGGCGGCAATCGCAGCGACGTTTTCGACGCCAAGGCGCGATTCCACCTGCACGATCAGGCACAGCTGCTCATGGGCAGTGTTCAGGTAGTCGTGCACACCGTCCCAGCGTGTGGCGCGGGTCAAACCGCCGCCGACCCCTCGGATGCCATGGGGCGGATAACGCATGGCGCGCACCAGGGCCTGGGCTTGCTCGGCGGTTTCCACCATGGGGATCATCAAGGTCTGGGCACCGACATCGAGCAGCTGCTTGATCAGGCTGGCGTCACCGTTGACCGCGCGCACCACCGGCGCGGTGGTGTAGGGCGCTACCGCCTGCAATTGGTTGAGCACGCTGGGCACGGTATTGGGCGCGTGTTCGCCGTCTATCAGCATCCAGTCATAGCCGAAGCTGGCAACGATCTCGGCGGCGTAGCCGGTGGCGAAACCGGCCCAGATACCATAGTGGGTGGCGTCCTTGGCGAGGGCCGCCTTGAAGCCATTGCGGGGCATGTTCATGGCGGTTTCCTCAGCGGTTGTACGGGCGGTGCAGCTGGCAGTCGGGGTTCAGGTCTACGCCGAAGCCGGGTTTATCCAACGCCGACAAACGCATGCGGCCATTGACTGGCACCGGCTCGCCCAGCAGTTGCGGGTGGAACATTGGCACCACTTCATCCGCCTTGGGCGCCATCATCAGGAACTCGGCGAACGGGCTGTTGTGGCGGGTGGCGACAAAATGGTAGCTGTACACCGACGAACCGTGGGGGACCACCAGCGCGTTATGGGCGTCGGCCAGTGCCGAGATTTTCACCAGTTCGGTAAGGCCGCCGCACCAGCCGACATCAGGCTGGATGATGTCGCAGCAGCCCATTTCCAGCAGCATGCGAAAGCCCCAGCGGGTGGCTTCGTGTTCGCCGGTGGTGACCAGCATGCCCTTGGGCACGTTGTCGCGCAGTGCGGCATAGCCCCAGTAGTCGTCCGGTGACAGCGCTTCCTCGATCCACTTCAACCCGTGCTCATGGGCGCCGATCGCCAGTTTGGTGGCGTAGTTCAGGTCCAGGCTCATCCAGCAATCGAGCATCAGCCAGAAGTCCGGCCCGACGCGTTCGCGCATGGTTGCCAACTGTTCGAGGTTCTTGCGCAGGCCTTCCTCACCCTCACTGGGACCGTGATGCAGGGGCATTTTGCCGCCGATGAAACCCATTTTCTGCGCGAGGTCCGGACGGGCGCCGGTGGCATAGAACTGCAACTCGTCACGCACCGCGCCGCCCAGCAGTTGGTGCACAGGCTCCTGGCGGACTTTGCCGAGCAGGTCCCACAGCGCCAGGTCGACACCGGAAATCGTGTTGATCACCAGGCCCTTGCGCCCGTAATAGAGGGTGGACTGGTACATCTGGTCCCAGATTTTTTCGAGGTCGGTGACGCGGGCACCTTCGATAAAACGTGCCAGGTGCTTCTCGACGATGTAGGCGGCCGGTTCGCCGCCGGTGGTCACGGCGAAACCAACGGTGCCGTCGCTGGCCTCGATCTCCACCACCAGGGTGCCAAGCACGTTGATACCGAAGCTACGACGGCTCTGACGGTACTCGGGGTACTTGCTCATGGGCGTGGCGATATGGTCGTCGATCCAATGGCCATCGGCCTGGTCGTGGTAATCGGCGCCGCCGCCTCGCAGTACAAAGGCGCGGACATGTTTGATGGTGAGATGACCCATGGTATGACTCCTGGCGTTAAACAGCGGCCGGCGTTTTTGACACGCTGCGACCGGGTGAATGGATGCCCAGCACCAGCAACGCAGCCAGTACCGTGGTGGCGGACAGCAGGTACAGGCCGGCTGCCGGGGAATCGAAGGCGCCTTCGGCCCAGTGCTTGATGACCGGGGCGATAAAGCCACCGAGTGCACCGAAGGAGTTGATCAACGCAATACCCGCTGCGGCGGCGCTTCCCGCCAGGTAGCTGGACGGGAAGGTCCAGAACACCGGTTGCACGGCGATAAAGCCTGAGGCGGCGAAACACAGGGCGAGCATGCCCAGCAGCGGGTTGGCGAAGGTCACCGAGCAGGCAATGCCGGCGGCGGCCATCAACAGGGTCAGGCAGGCGGTCTGGCGACGCAGGCCGGTGCGGTCGGAATAGGCGGGGATCCACCAAGCGGCGAACAACGCGCAGAGCCAGGGGATGGCCGAAACCAGCCCGACCAGCAACCCGACCTTGGTGCCGAGCAGATCACCCACCTGGGTCGGCAGGTAAAACACCACACCGTATACGCTGGCCTGGATCAGCAGGTACACCAGGCACAGGTACAACACCGAGGGTTGGCACAGCACAGTGAGCAGGCTGCGGCCGTGGGAGGTTTTGTGCTGGTCTTCTTGATCCAGCAGGCGCTGCACCTGCTCGCGCTCTGCCGTGGTCAGCCACCTGGCGTCGGCGGGGCGGTTGTCCAGGTACCAATAGGCCCAGATGCCCACCGCCGTTGCCATCAGGCCTTCCACCGCGAACAGCCATTGCCAGCCGTGTATGCCGCCGAAGCCATCCAGCTCCAACAGCAACCCGGACAACGGGCTGCCGAAGATGAACGCCAGGGGCGCGCCAAAGTAGAAGAAGCCCATGGCCTTGCCGCGTACGGCCTGGGGGAACCAATAGGTGAGGTAGAGGATGACGCCGGGGAAGAACCCGGCTTCGGCAACGCCGAGTAAAAAGCGCAGGACATAGAAGCTGGTTTCGTTATGGGCAAATACCATGGCGGCAGAAATCAGGCCCCAACTGACCATGATGCGACACATCCACAGGCGGGCACCGACGCGGTGCAGGATCAGGTTGCTGGGCACTTCCAGCAGCGCGTAACCCACAAAGAACACGCCTGCGCCGAACGCGAAGGCGGCGTCGCTCAAACCGGTATCGGCCTGGAAGGCTTGCTTGGCGAACCCGACGTTGGCGCGGTCGAGAAAGGCCATGATGTACATCAACAGCAGGAAGGGCAGGAGCCGCCAGGAAATCTTGGCGAGCAGGGGCGCGGGCAGGGTGTTCATAGTGGCGTCCGTTGTTTTGTTCTTATGGGACGGACTGTACGGCGGCCGAGCAATGCGCTACAAATCGAATCTCGCTTACAAGTGATAACCTCAGGGTATCGGTTTCGAGGAAAAAAATGCGTAGTCCCGCGATCTCTCCCAGCCTGTTCAACCGCCTGCGCTACAAGCATCTGCACATGCTCGTAGCGCTGAGTTCCAGCCAGAACCTGCACCGCGCGTCCCAGGCGCTGAACATGTCGCAACCAGCGGCTACGCGCATGCTGCGCGAGATCGAGGACATGTTCGCCTGCGACCTCTTCGAACGTTTGCCGAGGGGCATGCGCCCTACGGCCCTTGGCCAGGAATTGATCCGCTTCGCCGAATCGGCCTTGAGTGGCCTGGACCGTTGCGCCGAAGACTTGGTGGCGCGCCAGCAGGGCGGTTACGGCTACCTGTCGATCGGCACCATCATGGGCGCCGCGCCGGACTTGGTGATGGACTGCATCGCGCAGATCAAGACGCTGAACCCGCAATTGCGTATCCGCATCATGGGCGATACCAGCGACCAGGTGATTCAGTTGCTTGAGCAGGGACGCATCGACCTGGCGATCTCGCGGCGCAACGCGGCCACCGATAACGAGCACTACAGCTTCGAACCCCTGGGCAACGAACGCTTGCTGGTGGTGGTGCATGCGGGCCATCCGCTGGCCCAGCGTGAGCACTTGCCGCTGGATGAACTGGTGCGTGACTGGCCGTGGATCCTGCAACCGCAAACCAGCCCGGCACGCATCGGTTTCGACCAGGCCCTGCAGGATCTCGCGCTGCCGAGCCCGGCCGACATCATCGAATGCAGCTCGGTCTATTCCATGCAGCAGTTGATCCAGCTCACCGATGCCGTGATGGTGCTGTCGGAAAGTGCCCTGCGCGACTACCTGAAAATGGGTCTGGTGGTGGCGCTGCCGGTGGCCCTGGAGGTGCGGCTGGCACCGTTTGGCATCTTGTTGCGCAAAGGCGAAGGGGTCAGCCGCGAGTTGGGGTTGTTTATCGACTTGCTGCGACAGAAGGCGGCGATGCTGTGAACGAGATGTGTAAAGGGCATGGTGTGTCGACGCGTTATTAAATAGAATGAATCTCATTTGAGACTCACTCGCGCCGCGCAGGTCGCTAGCCATGAATGATGCTGTTGTTCCGACCCACGCCCCCGAACTGACCTTGTCGAACCTGTACCGCGACCACCGCAGTTGGCTGGAAAGCTGGCTGCGTCGGCGCCTGGGCAATGCCTGGGATGCGGCGGACCTGAGCCAGGATACGTTCTTGCGCGTACTCGCCAGCGCTCAGCCGATCGCGCAGATGCAGGAGCCTCGGGCCTATCTGGTGACGGTCGGCAAGCGCCTGCTGGTGAATTTCCATCAGCGTCGCAGTCTTGAACAGGCTTATCTGAATGCCTTGGCCAGTCTGCCGGAAGCCTGCGTGCCGTCGCCCGAACAACGCTGGCTGGTGCTGGAAACCCTGCAAGCCCTGGATGAGTTGCTCGATGGCTTGCCGGTGCTGGTGCGTCGCGCGTTTCTGTGGAGCCAGTTGGAGGGCCTGGGTTATCGGGAAATCGCCGAGCGCCTCGACGTCTGCGAGCGCACCGTCAAACGATACATGGCCCAGGCCTACGAACACTGCTTGCTGGTGGACCTGTGAGTCGCGACGTTGCCCGTGCGGCCGCGCAGTGGCTGGCGCTGCTGGAGTCCGGCGCGGCCACCGAGCGTGATCACGCCGCGTTGCAGCACTGGCGTGACAGCCATCCCCAGCATGAACAGACCTGGCAAAAGGCCCAGGCCCTGCGTCAGCGTTTCAGCGACTTGCCCCACGCCCTGGCAATGGCCAGCCTCGACCGCCCGCAACCTGGGCGCCGCGCCGTGCTCAAGCGCGCCCTGGGAATTGCAGCATTGGTACCGACCGCCTGGCTGGTCAGCCGACAACTGCCCATCGAGGCTTGGCGTGCCGACCTGCACACCGCCACCGGCGAGCGCAAGCGCATGCCGTTGGCCGACGGCGGCAGCTTGCAGCTCAATACCGCGACGGCGGTCGACGTGGACCTGGCGCAGCGACGCATCACGTTGGTGGACGGCGAGTTGGCGTTGAATGTACCCGGCGCAGCGGCGATGACCGTCCGTACGCGTTACGGCGAGTTGAGCGTCAGCCAGGCCGACGTGTGCGTACGGCAGCAGGCCAGCGGTTGTCTGGTGTCGGTGCTCAAGGGCTCAGTCCCGGTGCGGGACCTGAGCGGCCAAATGACGACCCTGCAGGGGGGGCAGCAAGCGTCGCTCAAAGCCAGCGGGCTGGGGGCCTGGGTCCCGTTCGATGTATTGCAGCTGGGCTGGCGCGACGGTGTGCTGACGGCGCAGAACCAGGCGCTGGGCGACTTCCTGCGGGACCTCGAGCGTTATCGGCCAGGCGTGTTGCGTTGGGAGCCGAGCCTGGAAACGTTGCGGGTTACCGGCAGTTTTCGCCTGGACGACACCGACCGCATCCTCAACCTGCTGGCCTCGACGTTGGGGCTGGAACTGCACGCACGCACGCGGTATTGGGTCACCCTCACACCGCGCAAATCCCTGACCTGACACCTCCCTTCAAGGGGGGCAAAAAAGGCGATATCAGATAACGTGGGCGCGTTGCAGCTCGGTCAAGGACAGTGCCTTGAGTCGGGCCAGCTCCGGATCACGCCGGTCCCTGGGGTGCGGCAAGTCCACGGTGAGTTCCTGGCGAATGCTGCTCGGACGATTGTCCATCACCAGCACACGGTCACTCAGGTACAGCGCCTCGTCCACATCATGGGTCACCAGCAGCAAGGCGATTTCGTGGTGTTTGGCCAGTTGCAACAGCAGGTCCTGCAGCTTCATGCGGGTGAATGCATCCACCGCACTGAAGGGTTCGTCCAGCAGCAACACCTGCGGGCGTGAGTACAGGCCTCGTGCAATCGCCACCCGTTGCGCCATGCCACCGGACAATGCCTTGGGCAACGCCTGGGCAAATCCCTTGAGGCCGACTTCTTCGATCAGTTGCGTGACCCAGGCCTTGTCGTAGTGCTTGTCATCACTGAAACCGATGTTCTGTTCCACCGTGAGCCAGGGCATCAGCCGGGGTTCCTGGAACACAAAGGCGACTTCGCCATCGGGGCTGCGCAGTTCGCCCTGGAAGTTCTTTTCCAGGCCGGCAACGATTCGCAGCAGGGTGCTTTTGCCACAACCGCTGGGGCCCAGCAGGCTCACGGCCTCCCGAGGTTGCAGGGCCAGGCGCACGTCTTTGAGCACGGTGGTGCTGGCGAAGCTTTTACGCGCTACGTGAATGTCCAACAGTGGCTGCACGCTCATTGTTCTGCTCCCTGGAACGTATCGCGCCAGGCCAGGCAGCGCTTTTCCAGCGCGGCGAGCAGGCCATCGCTGACCTTGCCCAGCAACGCCAACACGATGATTGCCGCCAACACGATATCCGGCCGCGAGGTCTCGCGCCCGTCGCTGAGCAAGTAACCCAGGCCCTTGGTGGCCGCGATCAGTTCGGCCGCCACCAGAAACATCCATGCCAGGCTCAAACCACTGCGCAACCCGGTGAACAGGCCGGGCAGGGCGGCCGGCAACAGGATGCGACGCACCAGGCGCCACCGACCGAAGCCGTACATTTGCCCGACTTCTACCAGCTTGCGATCGATGTCGCGGATGGCGGCGACACCATTGAGGTACACCGGGAAGAACGCGCCGATGGCGATCAGCACGATCTTCGAGGTCTCGTCGATGCCCAGCCAAAGCAGCAACAGCGGCACCCAGGCCAGGCTCGGGATCGAGCGCAGCCCGGCGAAAGTCGGTTCCAGGTAGGCTTCGGCCTCACGGCTCAAGCCCACCCAGGCGGCAAACACCAGTGCCAGGCTGGCGCCGATGGCAAAGCCCAGCAGCACCCGGCCGAGGCTGGCACTGATGTGTTTCCACAGTGAGCCTTCGGCGAGGTCCGTGAGGGTCACGGCGATCTCGCTGGGCGCCGGCATCTGGTACGACGGCAACCAACCCACTCGAACCACCACCTCCAGCACCAGCAGGATCAGCACCGGCAACACCAGGCCCTTGAGCCGCCTCGGCCAGGCACTGCGATTGATCGCCACCGGCTCGACCAGGGGCAATGCTTGGGTTTTGCTGGTCATCACGCGCTCCTTAGTGGCCGAACGAGGTGTCGATCAACTGGTCGATCACCTGGTCCACGTTCACGCCTTTGCGCACCAACTCTTCAGACACCAGGATCGGTGCCGCCGCCTTTGACGACACCACGTCCTTGCTGCTCAGGAACGGTGTGCTCAGGTCGGTACGCGACAGTTGCAGCTTGGCCACTTCCAACGGCAGGCCGGACTCGTCGGCGAGCAGCTTGGCGAATTCATCCGGGTGCTTCACCGCCCAATCGCGGGCCTTTTCATACGCGCCGAGTACTTTGGTGATGGTCTGCGGATGCGCCTTGGCGAACTGCTCGGTGACGCTGACCACGCCATAGCTGTTGAAGTCCTTGTTGCGGTACAGCAGGCGCGAACCGGCCTGGATTTCACTGGCGGCCATGTGCGGGTCGAGGCCGGCCCAGGCGTCCACGTCACCTTTTTCCAGGGCGGTACGACCGTCCGGGTGTTGCAGGTGCACCAGTTCCACATCGTCCTTTTTCAGCCCGGCCTTTTGCAGGCTGCGCAGGGTGAACAGGTACGGGTCGGTGCCCTTGGTGGCGGCGATTTTCTTGCCTTTCAGGTCGGTGACGCTCTTGAACGGCGAATCCTTGCGGACCACCAGGGCGGTCCATTCGGCGCGGCTATAGACGTACACCGACTTGATCGGGCTGCCATTGGCGCGACTGAGCACGGCAGACAGGCTGGCGGAGGAGGCGAAATCCACGCCGCCACTGTTGAGGTATTCCAGCGAACGGTTGCTGCCCTGGCTCAATACCCAGCCCACCTTGGCGTGCGGCAAGGCCTGTTCCAGCCAACCGAAATGCTTGAGCACCAGGCTGACGGGCGAGTAATAGGCGTAGTCGAGATTGACTTCGGCGGGGTCGGTTTCAGCGGCATGGGCCAGTGGTTGCAGGCACAGGGCGAGGGCGCATGCGCCGAGTAAGCGTTGGGTGAAGGGTTTCATGGAACAGCTCCGGCAAGGCATTGAGAGAAGGCTTTTCTTATATTCAGAAAATTAAATGGCATGTTCCATCATGCTTTTCAGGAATATGCAGTCTCTGTGCCATCTGGCTCGGGCGTGTGTTTTCGAGGCTTTAGGCAAATAAAGCTGTAGCGGGAGAGGGCAAACTGTTGATCAGCTGTCGGTGGTGCAACAGCTTGCATATATCTATAAAGAATAAATAAAGAGTTATATATTCCTTTTAATGTATTTGTGGATGGCGCATTTTGGGGGCCTGCGCATTCGTGCGGATTGACCCAACAGCCAAAAGGAAAGCCGACATGACCATTAAAGCGATCAACGTGCGCAACCAGTTCAAAGGCGTGATCAAGGAGATTCTGCTAGGGGAAGTGGTGTCGGAAATCGATGTACAGACCGCGTCTGGCATCGTCACTTCGGTGATCACCACCCGTTCGGTGCGCGATCTGGAATTGAAAGTGGGCAGTGAAGTGATTGCCTTCGTGAAATCGACGGAAGTGTCCATCGCCAAGTTGTGAGCACACCTTGATAGGCGCAAGCCTTGGACTGTTTCAGACCTGAGCCCCCGGGTGGGTGAAGGCTCGGGTGTGTCCTGCAGCCAGGCCGCCGCCGGCCAGGTGTCGGATTTCTGTGCGGCCTTGCTCGGCGCCCCCGGGTCGCACATTGGCGCGCCTGCTGTTGCTGGTTATGGCGATCAGCAAGAACAGTAACAGCAGGGTTTCGGCACTCGTTGCGAGACGTAGTGAGTCAGGCCTGGCGGTTGCGCAGGGCGCGTTCCATGCGTTGCAGGCCTTCTTCCAGCATCGACCGTGGGCAGCCGAAGTTCAGGCGCACGAACTGCTGGCTGTCATCACCGAACTCGATACCGGCGCTCAACCCGACCTTGGCCTGTTCCAGGAAAAACTGCTGCGGATCGTCCAGGCCCAGGGCGCTGCAATCCAGCCAGGCCAGGTAAGTGCCTTGTGGCGCATGCATGACGACACCGGGCAGGCGGGCCTGCACGGCATCGAGCAGGTAGTCACGGTTGTCTTGCAGGTACTGCACCAGCGCATCGAGCCATTCGCCGCACTGGCTGTAGGCGGCGCGGGTGGCTTCCAGGCCCAAGGGGCTGACGCTGTCCACCATGCCGCAACGCGCATGGTTGAAGCGTTCGCGGATCTCAGCGTTCTGTACCACGGCGAAGCAGGTCTTCAGGCCGGCCACGTTATAGGCCTTGCTCGCCGACATCAGGGTGATGGTGCGTTGGGCGATCTCGGGGCTGAGGCTGGCGGTGGGGATATGGCGGCGGCCGTCGAAGCACAGTTCGGCGTGGATTTCGTCGGAGATGATCAGCGTGCCGTTTTCCAGGCAGGCATTGGCCACGGCCAGCAGTTCTTCCCGGGGGAAGACTTTGCCCACGGGGTTGTGCGGGTTGCTCAGCAGCAGCGCGCCGGCGCCGCTGAGTGCCTGGCGCATGGCCGGCATGGGCGTGAGGTATTCACCGTCGACCCGATCGAAGGGGACCTCGATGCGCGGCAGGTTCCAGTGCCCGGGCGCCAGGCGAATCGGCCGGTAGTTGGGGGTTTGCAGCACCACCGCCTGACCCGGCTGCACAAACGCATGCAGCGCCATGTTGAAACCCGGCTCGACGCCAGGCAGGAACAGCAATTCATCCGGCTGCACGCGCCAGGCGTACTTGTTCCACAGATCGGCAATGATCGCCTCGCGTACATCCGGGCCGGCGACGCTGTAGCCCAGCACCTGCTGGTCCAGGCGTGCATGCAAGGCCTGCAGCACGGCGGGTGGGGCGGCGATGTCCATGTCGGCGATCCACATCGGCAACACGTCGTGCGGGTAACGGTTCCACTTGGTGCTGCCGGTGCCGAGGCGTGGGTGGATCGTGTCGAAATCAAAGCTCATGGGGGGCTCGTATCAGGGTGTCAGACGCAGGAATGGCGCTGATTCTAGCGCTATTATTTTTATAGGCCAGAGCTGATTGAGGCCGACAGTTGCCGAGGCGCCTGAGATCAACAGCACAAGCGGATCAAAAGCAGCTTCGTCTGATGGATAGAGAACCCACTGTGGGAGATTGACAGTAAGAAACCGGTCAGCTCCAAGGCCACCGTGCTTGGTGGAGAGATCAATCACCTGCCTGCTTTTCTGTGGGAGCTGGCTTGCCTGCGATGCAGGCGACTCGGTCCATCAGGTACACCGGGTTGATGCTATCGCAGGCAAGCCAGCTCCCACCTTTGAACCGAGATCGATGCTAAGAAATCGGTCGGCACTAAGGCCGCCGTGCTTTTGATTTTGATCTCAGCCGCTGTGCGCCATGGATAGCGGGCGGCGGCTCCACAAATCACTGTCAGATTATGGGCACACCGAGCCTGAAGCGAGGTGCCGAGTGTTGTGGCAAGAGCGTGTTGGTTACTTTTGCGCTGTTCAAAAGTGACCCGTCGTAAGGGCGGAACCAACCCCATTCTCCACACTCATCCAACCCCACAAGCAATAGGCCATCTATTCAGGCGCTGGTAGCGCTCCGCCGTTCAGCGCTTGACCGGCGTCGGCAGGGTCACAAGGTTGACGTAGCCATCCCAGAATTTCTTCTGGTCCACGCCGAACACCACCTTGGCCTTCTGCGTGCCTACCGGCGCGCCTTTCTGGTAGCCCAGTGCGCGGCCGTAGTCGGCGCCAAACGTGGCGTCTACATCCACCCACAAATCGCGGGATTGCGTGACGATCTGCGGGTCGACCAGGTACAGCGCCGGCAAGCTGTCCCAGGTGAAGCTGTGGTAGCTCGGGTCCTTGTCGAACAACGGCCCGAATTCATGCGTGTACAGGTCGGCAATCGCGCCTTTCTGGGCGATCACGCGCTGGTACACCGACTTGTCGAAGGTGACTTTCTCGCACACATCATTGGGGAAGATCACGTGTTCGATAGGCGAGCGCAACACGATCTTCGCCGCCTCCGGGTCGAACCACCAGTTGAACTCCGCCGCCGGGGTGGTGTTGCCCGGAATCTCCAAGGCGCCCCCCATGTACACGATGCGCTTGATCAACGGCACGATGTCCGGCGCCGAGCGTATCGCCAGGGCGACGTTGGTCAGCGGGCCGACGGCGAGGATCGTCACCTGGTGCGGGTTGGCGCGCACGCTGTCGACAATGAACTGCGCGGCGGTCTCCTTGCGCAGTTTTGTGTGCGTGGCCAGGCCGTCCGGTGGCGCGACCAATTGTGAGGGTGATGTGGGGCGCGGGTTTTTGAACGCCCCCGGCCAGCCGGAGCCGAACAGGGCTTTTTCTGCCTCGTAGGTGGCGTAGTCATGCAGCAGTGGGTAAGCAGCGCCGGAGTAGACGCCCACCTCTTTCTCCACGCCCATGCGTTCCACGGCCTTGAGGGCGTCGACCTGTTCCTGGTCGACCCAGGCGTTGCCGCTGACCAGGGTCATGCCCAGCAGTTCGATGCGTTTTTGCGCATGCAACTGGGCGAGCATGATGAAGGCCTGGCCGTCATCGTTGAGCACATTGAAGTCGGTATCGAAGATGACCTTTTCCGCCGCCTGCGCGGTGCCGGCACACAGGCCGACCGCGACAAGCAACGCACAGCGTTTCAAGAAGCCTTGCATGGTGATTCATCCGAATAAATTGTTGTTATCAACGGTTCACCAGTTTCGCCGGCAAGGCGATCACCAGGAAGCTGCTGAGAATCAGGCAGCCAGCAAAAAACCACAAGGCGCCAGCGCTGCTACCTGTGACGTCAATCGCAACGCCCATCAACGAGTTGCTCACCAGGCCGGCGATATTCGCCAGCGAGCAGGCCAGGGCAAAGCCGGTGGCCGCCGCGGTGCCTTTGAGGAAGGTCGCCGGCAGACTGAAGAAAACGGGCACCGCGCCGATGATTGCCGCCGAGGCAATCGCGAACAGCGCCACGGTGGCCGCCACGTTGTGCGTAAAGAAAGTGCTGGTGGCCATGGCTGCCGCGCCGATGAAGAACGGCACGATGATGTGCCAGCGGCGCTCGCGGTGTTTGTCGGAGCTGGCGCCGATCAGCAGCATGCCAAGCAGTGCGGCGACACTTGGCAGCGCGGTGAGCACGCCGATGTGGAAGGTGTCGGTCACTCCGGCATTGCGGATGAAGGTCGGCATCCAGAAGCCCATGGCGTAGGCGCTGAGCAGGATCGAAAAGTCGATACCGCCGAGCATCCAGACCTTGAGGTTGAAGAAACCGTCGCGAAAGCTGTGCTTGCTGCCGGTGCCGTCGGCGTCATCCTTGCGCAATTCGTTTTCCAGCAGGGCCTTTTCCTCGTCCGAGAGCCACTTGGCTTGCTGGTAGGTGTTGGGCAGTGCCCAGAAGGTCAGCACGCCCAGTAACACGCTGGGCACCGCTTCGATCAGGAACAGCCATTGCCAGCCGCGCAGCCCGCCCATGTGGTCGAAGTGCCCCATGATCCAGCCGGACAGCGGGCCACCGATCACACTGGACAGCGGCAGGCCGATCATGAACAGCGCGATGATGCGCCCGCGTCGGTGAGTGGGGAACCAGGTGGTCAGGTAATACAGGACACCCGGCAGAAAGCCTGCCTCAGCCGCGCCGAGCAGAAAACGCAGGATGTAGAACTGGGTGGTGGAGGTGACCAGCATGGTGCAGGCCGAAAGCAGGCCCCAGGTGATCATGATGCGCGCGATCCAGATCTTTGCGCCGACCCGTTCCAACACCAGGTTGCTGGGGACTTCGAAGAGGATGTAGCCGACAAAGAACAGGCCGGCACCGAGGCCGAACGCGGTTTCGCTGAACTGCAATTGGTCGAGCATCTGGAGTTTGGCGAAGCCGATGTTGATGCGGTCGAGGTAGGCGGCCAGG
>Ga0308167_1000777_pt1 | contig 47648 bp, 42 predicted proteins | sample PhyCR1_2_FD_202138 | JGI IMG/M metagenome (GOLD analysis project Ga0308167, IMG submission 202138) | Phyllosphere microbial communities from UC Gill Tract Community Farm, Albany, California, United States - DLSLRC.R1 | ecosystem: Host-associated > Plants > Phyllosphere > Unclassified | place... | reverse complement strand
TCGCGATCGGCATGTTCGGCATCTTCCTGTTCCTGACCTACTACCTCGAGCAGACCCTCGGGTTCAGCTCGCTGCAGACGGGTCTCGCGTTCCTGCCGATGCCGCTGTCGATCATGATCTCGGCGACCCAGATCGGTGGTCGCCTGCTGCCCCGCGTCGGCCCGAAGGTCCTCATCTTCGCCGGTGGCCTGGTCGCGTCGATCGGTCTGCTGCTGCTCCTCCGCACGGACCTCGACAGCTCCTACGCGGGAACGGTCCTGCCGGCGCTGATCGTCATCGGCCTCGGTATGGGCACGATCTTCTCGTCCGCGATGAACACGGCGACGACCGGTGTCGCCCGGGCCGATGCGGGCGTGGCCTCGGCAACGGTGAACACCATGCAGCAGATCGGTGGCTCGATCGGCACCGCGCTCCTGTCGACGATCTTCGCGGACGTCGTGAAGAACAGCCTCACCGGGCTGTCCGCGGCACCGACGAAGCTCCAGCAGGCGCAGGCGGTCCTCGACGGCTACCACGTGGCGTTCGGCATCTCGGCGGGCGTGCTCGTCCTGGTCGCCCTCGCCGGTGGGCTCCTGATCAACCGCCAGTCGGTGCGACTCGACAAGCTCGCGCACGCCAGCGCCGCGACGACCGGGAGCATCCCGACCGCCGCGCACTGACGCACCGCACGCAGAACGGCCCGCCCTGGTTCCCGGGGCGGGCCGTTCTGTGTGCGCGGGCGGGCGCGCGGGCGAGAGCGGGGACCGCACGCGTGTTTCGACATCACACCCGGCGATCGACGCGTGTGATGTCGAACTTCGCGTGCGGACCCGGGACGGACCCACCGCCCGAATCTCCTTCGCCAGAACCCCCACCGGTTGCGCAGTGTGTCGGTTTCCCTCGCACACGTCAGGGGTCTCGATTACCGTGTGCGCCATGGCCCCCGTCCTGACCTCGCCGCTCGTGTCGACGCAGTGGCTCGCAGACCACCTCGGTGCTGACGAGCTCGTCGTGCTCGATGCCTCCGTGCACACGGTGGGGACCGGCCTCGCGACGATGTGGCACACCGCGAAGGACTCCTACGAGCAGCACGGGCACGTCCCCGGTGCCCGGTACGCCGACCTGGTCGAGGCGTTCTCCACGCCCGACACCGACGTGCCGTTCACCCGCCCCGGTGCCGAGCAGTTCGAGTCCGCCGCGCAGGAGCTCGGCGTGACGAACACGTCGACCGTGGTGGTCTACGACGACAGCGTCGGCGAGTGGTCGGCACGCCTGTGGTGGATCTTCCGGTCGTTCGGCTTCGACTCGGTCGCGGTGCTCGACGGCGGCTTCACGAAGTGGCGCGACGAGGGCCGTCCGGTCCGGGTCGGCGCACTCCGAGCCGTCCCCTCCCCCAACCCTGACGCGAGTGCGGCGTTCCGCGCGGGCGAGGAGCGTCCACTGTGGGCCGACCACGCACGGGTCCTGCGGGCAGTGTCGGGCGAGCAACCTGCGTCCCTGGTGTTCGCGGCGCCGGAGTCGGCGCTCGGCGAGGAGCACCCACCGATCGTCCCCGGCAGCACACCGATCCCGGTGGACACGGTCGTCGACCCGGGGACGAACGCGTACCTGCGCGGCGCGGCGCTCGAGCAGGCCTTCGCCGAGGTGCTCGACTCGGAGGAGATCGTGACGTACTGCGGCGTGGGGAGCGCTGCGTGCGTGGACGCCCTCGCGCTGACCGTGCTCGGCCACGAGAAGGTCCGCGTCTACGACGGATCGCTCCTCGACTGGTGGCGGAACGAGCCGCAGGCGCTGGCGTCCTGACCACGACCGACCCGGAGCCGTGCGGGACTACCGTTGACGCATGAGCACCAGACGCGCGGTCGTCCTCGGCGGTACCGGCGGGATCGGTTCGGCTGTCGCGCGTGAGCTCCTCGATGCCTCCGGCCGCGGGGGCGACGACTGGCAGGTCGACGTCGTCGCCCGACACGGTGGCCCCACCGCCGACGCACTGACGGCGGTCGGCGCGACGTTCGTCCCCGGAGACCGCCGGGACACGTCGGTGCTCCGCGAGCTGCTCCGCCCCGGTGCCGACCTCCTCGTGGACACCGTCGGGCTGACCCGCGACGACGCCCTGCAGCTCCGGCCGTTCCTCGACGACGTCGGCTCCACCGTGTTCGTGTCCTCGAAGGCCGTGTACGTCGACGAGCAGGGCCGCCACGCGAACTCCACCGAGAAGCCGGTGTTCGGCGGCGCCGTGACCGAACTGCAGCCCACGGTCGCAGCGTCGGACGGCGACCCGACGAGCCGCGACGGTTACGGCGCCGCGAAGGTCGCCGCCGAGCAGGTCCTCCTCGACCACGGCGCCCCGGTCACGGTGCTCCGACCCTCGAAGGCGTACGGACCGGGCATCGGCCGTCCCCGCGAGTGGTTCGTGGTCCGCCGCGCGCTGGACGGACGGGAGCGCATCCTGCTCGCCGACGACGGTCGCGGCGTCGATCACACGACGGCGGCGAGCGGCATCGCCTCCCTGGTCCGGCTCGTCGCCGACGCCCCGGACCGCCGCATCCTCAACGTCGCCGACGACACCGCTCCGAGCGTGCTCGAGATCGTCCGAACGATCGCCGGGCACCTCGACCACGCCTTCGACGAGGTGCTGCTCGACGCGGACGCGCCCGCCTTCGTGGGCATCACCCCGTGGTCCTCGCCCACGCCGTTCGTCCTCGACACCACGGCCGCACGGTCCCTCGGGTGGGAGCCGCCGGCCTTCGCGGCAGCGGTCCGACCGGAGCTCGACTGGCTCGTCGAGACCGCGCACGCGACCTCAGCGGACGGCGACGTCCCGTGGGCCGCCGACCCGTTCTGGGACCGCCTGTTCGACTACGGCCCCGAGGACGCCGCCCTCGCACTGCTGTCCCTCAGCGGGAACTGACGTCGTGCCCCGCTCCGAGGTCCTCTTCATCGGGGGTCGGTCCGGGGTGGGCAAGTCGACCGCCGCCGAGGCCCTGCACGACCTGCTCGTCGGCGCCGACGTCCGGCACGCGGTGATCGAGGGCGACCTGCTCGACCTCGCCCACCCGGCGCCGCACGTCGAGTTCCCCGAGGCGCACCTCGCCGAGCGCAACCTCGCGGCGATGTGGGCGGCGTACCGCGAGCTCGGGCACCACCGGCTGATCTACACGAACACGGTGTCGGTCCTCGAGCAGGACACCCTGGCCGCGGCCATGGGCGACGACCCCGTGGTGACCGCGGTCCTGCTGCGCGCCGGCGACGCCGCGACCGAGGATCGGTTGCGCCGTCGGTCGGGTGGTCACCTGCCCGAGGAGCAGCTGGCCCACAGCACGCGGACGGCGGGGAGGCTCGACACGGCTGTCCGGGGCGACGTCACCCGGGTGGACACGGACTCCCTCGCCCCCAGCGAGGTGGCCGTGCGGCTCGCGTCGCTCACGGGTTGGCTGGACGCATGACCGACAACCGCCTCGGCGCCGCCGTCAGCCCGTACCTCCGCCAGCACGCGGCGAACCCGGTGGACTGGCGCGAGTGGGGGCCGGAGGCGTTCGCCGAAGCCCGGGAGCGCGGGGTCCCGGTCATGGTCTCGGTGGGTTACGCCACGTGCCACTGGTGCCACGTCATGGCGCGCGAGAGCTTCTCCGACCCCGAGGTCGGTGCGCTGCTGCGCCAGGCGTTCGTCGCCGTGAAGGTGGACCGCGAGGAACGGCCGGACGTGGACGCCAGCCTGATGGCCGCCGCGAGTGCCTTCACGCAGCAGCTCGGCTGGCCGCTGACGACGTTCCTCACGCCGGACGGCCACGTGTTCTTCGCGGGCACCTACTTCCCGCCCACGCCGGTCGGGCAGGTGCCGTCGTTCCGGCAGATCCTCGCGGCGGTCCTCGACGCCTGGACCGAGCGTCGGCACGAGGTGGACGCGAACGCGAGTGCGATCGCGACGGCGATCCGGCAGGGTGCCGCGGCGGACGCGACCGCCCGCACGGGTGCCGCCGGTGGCGGGGCCGAGCCGCGCCTCCCGGCGGTCGACAGCATCCGGGCCGTCACCCGCCTGCTCACGCAGGCAGAGGACACCACCTACGGAGGTTTCGGCGGTGCACCGAAGTTCCCGAGCGCACCCCTGCTCGAGTTCCTGTCCGACGTCGCCGCCGACGGCGACGACCAGGCGGGCGCCCTGCTCGACCGGTCCCTGCACGCGATCCGGACCACCGAGCTGACCGACGTCGACGGCGGCGTCTTCCGGTACGCGACCAAGCGGGACTGGAGCGTGCCGCACTACGAGCGGATGCTCTACGACAACGCCGGCCTGCTCGCCGTCGCGGGCGCCGACCAGGCGCGGGGCATCGCGGACTTCCTGCGGGACACCCTCCGACGGCCCGACGGCGCGTTCGTCGCCGCGCAGGACAGCGAGTCGACGATCGACGGCCAGCCCCTCGAGGGCGAGTGGTACCGACTGCCGCTCGACGAACGCGCACGACTCGATCCGCCCCCGCTCGACGACCAGGTGCTGACGGGGTGGAACGGACTGGCGATCCGCGGGCTCGCGATCGCGGGCGCACGGCACGCGGACGACGAGATGATCGCGCTCGCCCGCGAGGCGGCTGACGCACTGCTCGCGACCCACGTCGAGAACGGCCACGTCACCGTCCGGTCGAGCACGCCGCGCGGTGTGTCGAGCGCGCCGCCGACCATCGAGGACGTCGGGCTCCTCGCCGAGGGGCTGCTCGAACTCGCGCTCGCAACGGGCGAGGTGTCGTACGCCGTGATCGCGCGTGGGCTCGTCGACGACGGCCTTGCCGGACGCTTCGAGGTCGACCCGGTGCTGGCGGCGGCCGGCACGGCCACGGGCGAGCAGCCGCAGACGGCGATGCGATCGGGGACGGTGGCGCTCGCCGCTGCGTCGGCTGTCCTCGCCGCGCTGACCGGCGACGCGACGTACCGGGCGGCCGCCGCACGGCTCGTCGCGGACCGGGCCGCAACCGGCACCGAGCAGCCGCTCGGGCACGCCGATGCCCTCGGTGTCGCGCTCGCGCTGCAGGGACCGTCGCGCGAGGTCGTCGTCGTGGCGAGCGACCCGGCGGACCCGCTCCGGACGATGGCGCGCAACGCTCGTCGACCGGGGACGGTGCTCGCGCTCGTGACGCCCGACCAGGCGGTGGCTTGGACGGAAGCCGGGTTCGAACTGTTCGAGGGCCGGGACACCCTCGACCCCGCCGGTTACGTCTGCCATGACCGGGTGTGTGCGCTCGCCGCGCGGACCAGCGACGAGCTCGACGCACAACTGGCCTGACCGGCGTCGTCAGCGGCTGTAAGCTGGAATGCTCATGTCGACCACGCCCGTCATCACGTACCCGCCCGAACTGCCGGTGTCGCAGCGGCGGGACGACATCGCGGCTGCCATCCGGGACAACCAGGTCGTCATCGTCGCCGGCGCCACCGGGTCGGGCAAGACGACGCAGCTGCCGAAGATCTGCCTCGAACTCGGACGCGAGCACATCGGCCACACCCAACCCCGACGCATCGCCGCCCGCACCATCGCCGAGCGCGTGTCCGAGGAACTCGGCGGTGAACTCGGCGGGCTCGTCGGCTACCAGGTGCGCTTCACCGACCGGGTGAGCTCGGACACCCGCATCAAGGTGATGACCGACGGCATCCTGCTCAACGAGATCCACTTCGACCGTGACCTGAAGCGGTACGACACGATCATCATCGACGAGGCGCACGAGCGCTCCCTGACGATCGACTTCCTGCTCGGGTACCTCAAGCGGCTGCTCGTCCGGCGTCCCGACCTCAAGCTCATCATCACGAGCGCGACGATCGACCCGGAGTCGTTCTCGAAGCACTTCGGCGACGCCCCGATCATCGAGGTGTCCGGCCGCACCTACCCGGTGGAGATCCGGTACCGGCCGCTGGTGGCGGACGCGGGGGACGACGCCGACGCCACGGGCGCGACCGACGACACCGACCCGCGCACGGACGACAGCGGCGGCGCCAACGCTCCGGACGACCGCGACACCATGCAGGGCATCACCGACGCCCTCGACGAACTCGCGCAGGAGGACCCGGGCGACGTCCTCGTGTTCCTCTCCGGCGAGAACGAGATCCGTGACGCGCAGGACGCCATCGAGGGCAAGCGCTACCCGGGCACCGAGGTCCTCCCCCTGTACGGGCGCCTGTCCGCCGCCGACCAGCACCGCGTGTTCGAGCGCCGGCACACCCCGGGCATCCGTCGCCGCGTGGTGCTCGCCACGAACGTCGCCGAGACGTCGCTGACCGTTCCGGGCATCAAGTACGTCATCGACGTCGGGACCGCCCGCATCTCCCGGTACTCGCCGCGGGCCAAGGTGCAGCGGCTGCCGATCGAAGCGGTCTCGCAGGCGTCCGCCAACCAGCGCTCGGGTCGAGCCGGCCGCACGAGTGCTGGCATCGCGATCCGGCTGTACTCCGAGGAAGACTTCGACCGCCGTCCCGAGTTCACCGACCCGGAGATCCTCCGCACGAACCTCGCCGCGGTGATCCTGCAGATGATCTCGCTCGGCTTCGGCGACATCGAGTCGTTCCCGTTCCTGCAGCCGCCGGACTCCCGCGGTGTGAAGGACGGTCTCGACCTGCTCCGCGAACTCCGCGCCGTGGACGCCGACGGCCGAATCACCAAGACGGGCAAGCAGCTCACCCGACTGCCGATCGACCCGCGACTCGGCCGGATGGTGCTCGAGGCCGGACGCCAGGGCGTCGGGCGCGAGGTCATCGCCGTCGTCAGCGCCCTGAGCATCCAGGACCCGCGCGAACGTCCCCTCGAGAAGCGGGCGCACGCCGATCAACTGCACGCTCGGTTCGCCGACCCGACGAGCGACTTCCTGACGCTGCTCAACCTCTGGAACCACATCGAGGACAAGCAGGACGAGCTGTCGTCGAGTGCCTTCCGCCGCCTGTGCAAGGCCGAGTTCCTCAACTACCTGCGCATCCGCGAGTGGCAGGACCTGTACCGGCAGCTCTCCCGCGCCGCGAAGCAGGTCGACGTCCGGGTCGGGCAGTCCCGCTCCGACGACGGCGATGCCGTGCACCGATCGCTGCTCGCCGGGCTCCTCAGCCAGATCGGGCTGCGCGACAAGGAGAAGCGGGACTACCTCGGGTCCCGGAACACCCGGTTCGTGGTGTTCCCCGGCAGTGTCCTCGCCAAGAAGCAGCCCGACGCCGTGATGGCCGCTGAGCTCGTCGAGACCAGCCGGCTGTTCGCCCGGACGGTCGGTCGGATCGACCCCGCCTGGGTCGAGCCGCTCGCCGGGGACCTCCTCAAGCGCACCCACGGCGAGCCGCACTGGGAGAAGAAGCAGGGCGCCGCCGTCGCGTACGAACGGGTCACCCTGTTCGGCGTCCCGATCGTGCAACGCCGCCGCGTGCAGTACAACCGCATCGACCCGGAGCACTCCCGCGAACTCTTCATCCGGCACGCCCTCGTCGAGGGCGAGTGGGACTCCCAGCAGGCCTTCGACCGATCGAACCGGCAGCTCCGCCGCCAGCTCGAACAGCTCGAGGAGCGCACCCGCCGCCGCGACATCCTGTTCGACGACGAGCGCGTGTACGAGTTCTACGACGCCCGAATCCCCGCCGACGTCGCGACCACCCGGGACTTCGAGGGCTGGTGGAGGCAGACCCGTCGCGACCAGCCGGAGCTGCTCACGATGCGGCGCTCGGACCTCCTCGACGAGGACGCCGCCGAAGCAGCGGAGGACGACGCCGAGTACCCGACCCAGTGGCGGAGCGGCGACCAGCGCCTCGCCATCAAGTACCGCTTCGAGCCCGGCGCGCAGGACGACGGCGTGAGCGTGCAGGTCCCGCTCGCGCTGCTCCCCCGCATGCGCGAGGAGGGCTTCGACTGGCAGGTGCGCGGCCTCCGGAAGGAGCTCGTCACCGCCCTGATCAAGTCCCTGCCGAAGCAGATCCGCAAGAACGTCGTCCCCGCCGCCGACTGGGCCGAGAAGATCGTCGCCGAACTGCCCGACGACGCCCCGACCGAGCCGACGGAGTCGTTCCGCGCGACGCTCGCCAAGGCGATCCAGCGGATGACCTACGTACCCGTCACCGAGTCGGACTTCGACCTGTCGCGCGTCCCGTCGCACCTGCTGCCCACGTGGGCGGTCGTCGACGAACGGGGCCGCCGGGTCGAGGCCGGCAAGGACCTGTCGGCCCTGCAGACGAAGCTCAAGGACCGGACCCAGCAGAGCGTCGCCTCCGCCACGGTGCGGGCTGCAGGTCGGCCTGGAGGCGCGGCTCGCGTCGCGTCCGCCGGTGGCGGTCAGCAGGTGGAACGGTCCGGGTTGACCGTCTGGCCCGACGCGGACCTGCCGGAGACGCTCGACACCAAGCAGGCCGGCGGCGTCATCCGCGCCTACCCGGCGCTCGTCGAGGAGGGCACCGGGCCGAAGGCGACCGTGGGCGTCCAGTTGCTCGCGACCCCATCGGACCGAGCCGTCCGGATGCCCGCGGGCGTCCGCCGGCTCGTCATGCACGCCGTGCCGTCCCCGGTGTCGTACATCCAGTCGCACCTGACCGCGCAGGAGAAGCTCGCACTCGCCGCCAGCCCGTACCCGTCGACGGCGGCCCTGTTCGACGACGTGCTCGCCGCGGTCGTCGACGCCGGGATCCGCCGGGCGCACCCCGACGGACTCTTGTTCACGAAGTCGGCGTTCGAAGCCGTCCGCGACGCCGTGTCCGCCTCGGTCGTCGACACCATGTTCACCGCCGTGTCCGAGGTCGCCGCGGTCCTCGCAGCGCACCGCGCCGCCGAGCGGTCGCTCAAGCAGGCGAACTCGATGTCGCTGCTGCCCGCGCTGACGGACATGCGGCAGCAGATGGAACGACTGGTGTTCCCCGGGTTCGTCTCGGTGGCGGGGCTCGATCGACTCCGGCGCATCCGGGTGTACCTGCAGGGCGTGGACGCCCGCGTGCAGAAGCTCCTGCAGAACCCGGGGCGCGATGCGACGTGGATGCGCGAGGTCACCGTCGCGACCGACCGCTACGTCGATGCGGGCGGGGAGTTCCCCCCGGCCGGCGGCGCGCACCCGGAGCTCGTGCACGCGCGGTGGATGCTCGAGGAGTTCCGCCTCAGCCTGTTCGCGCAGGAGCTCGGCACCGCCGAGACGGTCTCGCTGCAGCGCATCACGAAGGCGCTGACGGCCGCGCGCTGATCGGTCTAGCGTGTCGGCCATGATCGGCACACTCGACGTCGTCGTCCTGGACTGCCCGGACCCGCGCGCCCTCGCCCGCTTCTACGTGGAACTGCTCGGCGGCGAGATCGTCGACTACGACGAGGACTGGGCCGAGATCGCCCTGCCCTTCACCGACCACCGCCCGATCCTGGCGTTCCAGCAGGTCGCGGACTACCGGAAGCCCGAGTGGCCGGGGCAGGAGGTCCCGCAGCAGAGCCACCTCGATGTGAAGGTCGACGACCTCGACACCGGCGAGACCGCGGTGCTCGCGATCGGCGCGACGGCGACCGGGTCGGGGACGGACACGTTCCGCGTCTACCTCGACCCCGCCGGACACCCGTTCTGCCTCATCCGTCCGAACGACTGAGCGGCCGGTGACGGTGATCCGTGCGCTGTTCGACCTCGACGGCGTGATCTGCCACCCATCAGATCGCGGCGATCGAGAGCAAGCAGGCCACGATGCTCGGTTTGATTCTGATGCCGCCCCTACTCGTCGATCGGAAGATTTTCCCAGCCCAAGCCGTCGATCTGTTCTACCCACCCGTGAATGACGTCTACGCCTTCACGGAGGCGGACGAGCCCATTACTGATTGACTGCGTTGGTTTCTTCATGTCCCGGGACAGCTTCTGCAGAGGAACGACGGATTGAAGAAGTCCCTCTGTATTGATCACGGTCACCTGGGCCTCGTCGTCCAAGTTCCGCAGACTGTCGAAGTAGAGGTCGAATGCTGCACGCGCACTGGGATCTCCCGCGACTTCGTCTCGTGCTCCAGCAATCAAGACCTGTACGCCGCGGTCAACGGCAACCAGCCGACTGATGAACTGCTCGCCATGAGCCTGAAGGTCGTCAGCAGGACCCTGCAGCCGCGCCGCGATCTTTCGAAGGAGCGTCAGCCTCCCAGCAAAGGACTGTGTCTGTGCGCCGCCAGCTTTGATCTCCGCCGTACCCTCCTCTGCGACATGCCCCAGTGCTCGGATGTCCGCCGACATCGCCTCGACCGTGGTCGTCCACTCCGGCATGGCGAGTTCCATCTCGGCTAGGCGCTCCAGAACGCCTGATTCATCCTCCTCGGCGTCGGGCTCGCCGAGATTCGCAGCTTGCGTGGCCAAGTCGACCTGGTCGACGATGGCGTTTGCCTCGACGAGCTGCTTAGCCAGTTTCTCGACGGCGAGCGTGTATTCAGATGAATTACGCGCGGCGTGCCGTAGCTGCGTCCAGTCCACCCACTGGATGTCTACGATCGCGTCCATCAGGTCATCGCGTTCCTTTGGCATCCGGAGAGCCGGCACGTCCACCCACAAGATGGGCATCACAAGCTGTCTCACCCCGAGAGCTGTCGCTTCGTCGGTAAATTGCGTCATCTCACGCCGACACTCGACGCTCTTGAAGAATCTAGGAGTGATCACAGGGACGAAGAACGCCACTGATGCAAGCGCCTGATTGATGACGTCTTTCCAGGCCTGACCCCAACTGAGGTCGTCACGATCCAGGAAGAGGTCGATGGCTTCTGCCGTCTGCATCTCGTACTCGGCCACGATGTCCCGTGCTAGCTGAGCGATGCGGCCGTGAGACGCATCGTCGTCTGCGTGCACGTAGGACCAAAATCCGCTGGCGTTCCCACTCTGCATGAACTGAGGATAAGGCAACTCTCGAGGACGAAGCTGATGCGCTGCACCGGCGGGCTGACGCGTGCGCACGAATCGGAGCTGAGCCAGGGGACGCGGACTTCGATCTGCGGTATAGGACAACCGGACATCAGGCAACCCGCACGCGCTGATGCCCTGCACCTACTTAGTCCCGCACCAGCCCGATGTCCGCGGGCGCCAGCTTCGCTGACGGCGTCAGCGAGAGATCCGGGAACGAGTAGGCGTACTCCGTCCCGCGGCTCCCGTTGCGCAGCGAGCAAGGCCTGGTCTCGATGTGGTCCGTCGAGCCGTCGGTCGCGTTGCTGACGGAGGGATCGCCGCCCAGGAGCTCGACCGTGTGGTCTCCGATCTTGCGCAGGGCCTCGCGAGCCGTTCCGCCGGTGAAGTAGGTCTCCGCAGCCGTCGGGGGCTGTGCCTGCTCGTACGCGGAACGAGCGGTCGACACGAGGTGGGATCCGATGAGCTGGCCGTTCGTGAGCACGGCGATCGCGAGCACCACGAGCGCTGCGATCGTCCCGACGATGGAGTAGTGCTCGTCGTACCGACGGATGGCGAGCTGCACGACCAGGACCAAGGCGGAGACGAGCACGGGCAGGGCAGCGGCGCCGAGGTACCAGCCGAGCGTGGCGCCGTCGCTCAGCCGATCGTCGCCCTGCCCCGCCGCGTTCCGGATGTACACGACCAGGTCGATCAACCAGCACACCACCAGCGTGCCCGGCAGCAGGACAGCGATCGCGACGCCGGTACCGACACCGGTGGTCCGGTCGTACTCACTCATGCGACCGACACGGCCAGGCCCTCGACGACCTGCACGTGGGGCAGCGCGCCCAGCACCGAGCCCGGGAGGAACAGCTTCGCGGCGCGGCGTCCGGCGCCGACGACCGCGTCCGGGGCGTCCAGCACGCGCGAGTCGACGTACACCGGCCAGGCAGCCGGCAGGCCGATCGGGGTGATCCCGCCGTACTCCATGCCGCTGAGCTCGACGGCCTGGTCCATCGGCGCGAAGCTGGCCTTCCGCACGTCGAGGAGCTTCTTGACCGTCCGGTTCACGTCGAGCTTCGTGGACGCGAGCACGACGCACGCGGCGAACCGGACGTCCTCCCCGCGCTTGCCCGCGACGACGATGCAGTTCGCGCCGCCGTCGAGCGGGAAGCCGTAGGCCTCCGAGAAGGCCGCGGTGTCGGCCAGGTCGGGATCGATCGGTGCGACGTCGATCCGGTCGGCCAGGTCCGTGGGCAACTCGGTCAGCGCAGATGCCACGGGAGCGGCCAGCAGTTCGGGGGCGGTCAGGGCAGGAACCCGTTCGAGCGTCGGCATGCCGTCCAGCCTAGGGAGCGCCCCGCCACCATGATGAGGTCATGTCGACGTACGACGGACACCTCGCCGCGCTCGCGGACGCGGCCGACCGGTTGGACGCCACGCTCCGGACTGGCGACCGCACCGCGACCGTGCCGTCGTGCCCTGGTTGGACCGTCGCGGACCTCGGCGAGCACCTGACGGACGTGCACCGCTGGGCGCTCGGACAGCTGACCGGTACCGAACAGGGGCCGCTCCCCAAGACCGACCTTGCCGAGCGCTTCCGGATCGGGGCCGACGAGTTGCTCGGCGCACTCCGCACACGGACGGCGGAGACCGCGTGCACTGCCATCTACCCGCCTGACACGGCCGCGACCTGGGCACGGCGGCAGGCGCACGAGACGGCGATCCACCTGTGGGACGCGCAGCAGGCGCTGGGCGGTGATCCGCGCCTCCAGGCCGACCTGGCGACCGACGGCGTCCGTGAGGTGGTGGACGACCTGTACCCGCGACAGGTGCGACTCGGTCGTATCGAGCCGCTGAGCGAAGCCGTCGTCTTCGCGTTCACCGACGCGCCCGGCGAAGCCGTGCTCGGCGACGGCGAGCCCGCCGTCCGGGTCACGGGACGTGCTGAGGACGTCCTGCTCGTCCTGTGGGGACGGCGGACACCCGACTCGGTGGACCTCACGGTGGACGGCCATCGACGTCCACTTCACCGGGCGCTCGCGACGAAGCTGGTGCCATGACGGAACTCCGCCCCATCGACATCGAGCAATGGCCACGCCGCGAGCACTTCGAGCACTACCGCGACCGGGTGCCGTGCACGTGGGAGATGACCGTCGAACTCGACGTCACCGACTTCGCCGAGACCGTGCGCGCGACGGACCGGCGGACCTACGCGTCGCAGATCTGGGCGATCGCGTCCGTGGTGAACCGGCACGCCGAGTTCCGGATGCAGTTGCTCGACGACGGATCGCCCGCGGTCTGGGACGTGGTGCACCCGATGTTCACGGTGTTCCACCCCGACACCGAGACGTTCTCCGTCCTGGTCGTGCCCTACGACGAGGACCCTGCCCGGTTCCACGCAGCGGCCGTCGCGACGATCGAGCGGTACCGGGACGACCACCGGATGTTCCCCCAGGAGGACCGCCCGAGGAACGTGTTCGACATCTCGACGCTGCCGGGGACGTCGTTCACCGGCTTCGCGTTGCACGTGCGGGACGGCTGGGACCACCTCCTGCCGGTCTTCACGATCGGCAGGTACCGGTTCGTGGAGGGCCGCACGATCATGCCCCTCGCCCTGCAGGTGAACCACGCGGTCACCGACGGGTTCCACGGGTCCCGGCTCGTCGACGAGCTGCAGACGGTGTTCGCCGAGGCGGGATGGGTCCGGAGGTGAGCGGGGGGATCTCCGTCCGACCGGCCGTCCCGAGTGACGCGGCGGCGATGGCGCGGGTGCACGTCACCTCGTGGCGGTCGACCTACCGCGGGCTGATGCCGGACGCGATGCTGGACGACCCGGGGTTCGTGGCCCGCCGCGAAGGGTTCTGGACGACCGCATTGACGGACGAGCGCTTCGCTGCGAACCGGGTCGCGGTGGCGGAACACGACGGCGAGGTGGTCGGGATCGCGATGTCCGGACGGGTCGCGAACGCCGGACCCGAGGTGCGACACCTGTACGTCCTCTACCTGCTCGACGGGCACCACGGTTCCGGAGCGGGTAGTGCGCTCCTCGACGCGGTGATCGAGCCGACGGAGCCCGCGGTGCTGTGGGTGGCGGACCCGAACCCGCGGGCGCAGGCGTTCTACCGGAAGCGCGGGTTCGTGGCGGACGGCGTCGAGCAGGTCGAGGACGGCGTCCGCGAGGTCCGCATGGTGCGACCGCCCGCTGTCTGACCTCGTCCCCCGGTCGTCCACCGGCCCGGGAGTCGGCGCGAGCAGGCTGGATCGATGAACGACACCGAACTCACCGAACGAGCCGTCAGCAGTGCCCTCGCCAACGTGGAGGACGGCGGCAAGCCCTTCGCGTGCCTGATCGTCCGGGACGGCGAGGTCGTCGTCGAGGCAGTGAACCACGTGGCCCAGACGGGCGACCCGACCGCGCACGCCGAGATCCGTGCCATCCGGGCTGCAGCGGAACAGGGCATCACGGACCTCGGTGAGTACGACGTCTTCGTCACCGCCTACCCGTGCCCGATGTGCCTCGGTGCGCTGTACTACGCCCAGCCGGGGCGCGTGGTCTTCGCCGCGACGCGGGAGCAGGAGGGCGAGCACTACGAGGACGGCAACCGGCTGATGACCCTCGCGACGTTCTACGACGAGTACGCGAAGCCGGTCGAGGACCGCGCGCTCCCCACCGAGCAGGGACGCGCGGCGGACCCGACCGCACCGTTCCGCGCGTGGACGGCCCGGCACGCGGGCTGACGCCCGACGCGACCGACCACCGGACTGGAGGCGCGGTGCCGGGCCGACCCGTGCCTCCAGTCCGGTGGTGCGCAGCCCACGATCAGGAGGCGCGCGCCTCCAACGCCTGCTCGTACTCGCGCCGGACGGCGTCGCCGCCCCGGCGGCGCCAGTCGCGCACCGTCGACTTCCACGACGACACCTTCGCCCGTCCGAGCAGCACGTCGTTGATGGCGTTCGTCGCGAACGTGCCGATCGCGGGCCCCTTCGTCGAGTTCGTCGGCGAGTACAGGCCGTAGACGGGGTTCGGCAGGCCCCGGTCCAGCCACGACGCGAGCGACTCGTACACGGTGTCCGTCATGGTCGGGTTGCCGGCGTAGTACAGCGGCAGCGGACACTCGGTGAAGTACTGCAGCGGGAACTCCCCGAGCGCGGTCTCGCTGTTGCCAGTCTTCGTGAGCACCGGGGCGCCGTCGCGGTACTCGAAGTCACGGCCCTCGATGCCGAACTTGCGGTAGGTCCAGGCCTCGGTGCCGAACGGGGACGCGCACCAGTTCAAGACCTCGAGGAGCATGCGCACGCGCGACTCGGACCCGGCGGCGACCGATGCGATCGTGTTGTTCGGGTCGCCGAGCCAGGGCCTCGCGGTCGAGCCCGACGGGCCGACGAACGGGGCGATCGTCAGCTCGAAGCCGGAGCCGGGCGTCGCCTGCTGCAGGAGCCCCGGGATGGCGCTGTACGTGTCCGACAGCATCAGCGCGGAGCCCTGCACGAACCAGACCTTGCCGTTGTAGGCGGTGACGCTGTCCGGGTGGACGAGGTCCTCGGCGATGAGCCGGCGCGAGACGTCGAGGAGTTCCACGTACTCCTCGAGCTCGTACATGTGGGTGAGCCGCCCGCCCTGCTGCTGCCACTGGTTCGGCAGACCGAGCATCGGCCCGATGATGTTCGTCGGCACCGAGGCGAGGGCCCAGCGGTTCGCGTGCGGGTCGGAGACCTGCCGGCAGAGCTGGACGAACTCGTCGACGCTCGAGAACGACGGGTCGACGCCGAGCCGTTCGAAGACGTCCTGGCGACGGTGCAACGCCTGCGAGGTCAGCGGTCCCCGCGGAACCGGGACGCCGTAGATGCCGCCCGAGAACACCGTCCCGCGCCACGACGCCGTGGGTAGGTTCGCCAGGTACGGGTAGTCGCGGACGCCGCTGCCGGACAGGTACGGGCTGAGGTCGGCGGCCTTCGCCTCGAGGAACTGCGGCAGGTACGAGAACGCCTGGTTGATGGTGAACACGTCGCCGAGGGTGTCGCCGGCGACCTGCGTGGCGAACTTGTTCCCGAAGTCCGCGTTCGGGGTGATCGTCAGGTCGAGGTCGATCCCCATCCGCTCGTCCAGGCCCTGCCAGTAGGGGTTGCTGCCCTTCGACGGCGGCACGGGTGAGTTTGTGGGGACGCTGCCGTGCACGGTCGACCCGTCGCCGGGCTTGCCCTTGGTCGGCACGAGGGTCGCCGGGATCTTCCGGAACGCGCTCGGCATGAGCGGACTGGTCTTCGGCAGCACCGGTTCCGGTCCACCGGTCCAGGGCACGTAGTCCGGCAGCTGCACCGCTTTGTTGATCGCCTTGACGTCGGTCGAGCGGGTCACGGTGGAGCAGCTGGCCAGGAGACCCGTGGCCGCGATCCCGAGACCGCCCGCGAACAGTGCGCGGCGGGTGATTCCGTTGTTCATCACGCTGGTCAGCCCTTCACCGCACCGGTCAGGACACCCTTGGCGAAGTGCCGCTGCAGGAACGGGTAGACGATGAGGATGGGGACGATCGAGACGACGAGGATCGCCATCTGGATCGACGCCTGCGGGGGCAGCGCGTCGGAGGACGTGCCGAGGTCCGCCCCGCCGAGCTGCGCGTTGTTGATGACGTACGTCCGGAGCACCAGCTGCAGGGGCCACTTCGCGGTGTCGTTGATGTAGAGCAGGGCGTTGAAGAACGCGTTCCAGTAGCCGACGGCGTAGAACAGGCCGATCACGGCGAGCACGGCCTTCGACAGCGGGAGCACGATCCGCCAGAACACGGCGAAGTCCCCGGCGCCGTCGATGCGCGCGGACTCGAGGAGTTCCTTCGGGATCGCCATGAAGAACGACCGCATCACGATGACGTTGAACGCGCTGAGCGCCGTCGGCAGGATCAGCGCCCAGTACGAGTCGAGCAGGCCGAACTGCTTCACGACGAGGTAGTTCGGGATGAGGCCCGGCGCGAACAGCAGACTGACGAGCACCAGGCTCAGGACGAACCCGGAGCCGTACGACCCCGGACGGCTCAGCGCGTAGGCGAGCATGGCGCTCACGAACAGGCTGATGAGCGTCCCGACGACGGTGATCCCGATGCTGACGAGCATCGCGCGGGTGACGACACCGCCGGCGAAGATGCTCTCGTACGCGCCGAGGTCGACCCCCTTCGGCCACATCACGAAGCCGCCGGCGTCGTTCACCTGGGCGACCGGAGCGAGGCTGGTCGAGACGATGCCGACGAACGGCAGGATCACGACGAGGCAGATCACGAGCAGGACGAAGCCGGTCAGGAGCCGTCCGGGCAGCGGCGGGGCGTCCGGTCCCCCGCGCTTGCGCTTCCGCGGCCCGGGGACGGTGACGGTGTGCGTGGCGGTCACTTCGACTCCTTCTGGTAGACGCCCGCTTCGCCGAAGACGTGCGCGAGCTTGTTGGCCCCGAGGACGAGCAGGACGCCGACGACGCCCTTGACGAGACCGACCGCGGCGGCGACGCCCCACTGCCCGCCGAGCACGCCGTTGTTGTAGACGTAGGTGTCGAGGACCTCGCTCGCGGCCCGACCGACGGCCTGCTGTTGGAGGAGGATCTGCTCGAACCCGACGGTCAGGGAGTCCCCGAGCCGGAGGATGAGCAGCAGGATGATGATCCCGCGCATGCCCGGCAGGGTGACGTGCCAGAGCTGCCGCCAGCGGGAGGCGCCGTCCATCTTCGCCGCCTCGTACAGGCTGGCGTCGATCGAGCTGAGGACGGCGAGGAACAGGATCGTCGCCCACCCCGTGTCCTTCCAGATCACCTGGCTGGTGAGCAGGGCGATGAAGCCGTTCGGGTTGCCGAGGAAGTCGATCGCGTCGCCGCCGGCGGCACGGATCGCGTTGTTGACGAGTCCCGATCCGCCGAGGATCTGTTGGAAGACCGCGACGACGATCACCCACGACAGGAAGTGCGGCAGGTAGAGGACCGACTGCACGACCTGCTTGATCCGCTCGGAGAGCAGCGAGTTGAGCATGAGCGCGAGGATGATCGGCGCCGGGAACACGAAGACGACCTGCACGAGCGTGATGAGCAGCGTGTTGCCCAGGGCGCGGAGGAACTCCGGGTCGCCGTCGAAGATCACCGAGAAGTTCTCGACGCCGACCCACGGGCTGCGGCCGAGCGGGACGAACGGCAGGTACTCCTGGAACGCGATGAGGTTGCCGAGGAGCGGCAGGTAGTGGAAGGCGAGCAGCAGCGCGACGCCCGGCAGGCCCATGAGGAGCAGGACCCGGTCGCGCCGGATCCGCTGCCACGTGCTGCGGCGGCGGAGCCCGGGGTCGGGCGGTGGTGCGGTGTGCGCTGTGGTCGTCGCGCGGACGTCGAGCTTCGTCACTCGTGGGGCCTCCTCCGTTGGATTCCTGGAGTGACCCTGGCGGCCGTGGCAACGTTGCGGCAACCCGTTGCCACAATTTTCCATCGTTGTAACGGTCCATCGTCGTCGCGATCGCGTCGGCGACCGATCGCCGGACTGGAGGCACGCGGCGGGCCCGCCCCGCGCCTCCAGGATTCGTGTCGTCGCCTCACGACGCGGTAGATTCCAAGCGCGCGCCGCGGCCGCGCATCGCACGTCGCGCATCGCGCATCAGGGGGGATTCTTCGTGACCGTCGCGCCACAGGTGCCTCGTCACCACGTGCCCGCTGCCCGCCACCGGGCCGGTCGGACGACACGGCACCCCGGCACCGCGGCCTCGACGAAGCACCTGCGCCTCGAGATCCAGGCCGTCCGTGCGGTTGCGATCGCCGCGGTCGTGCTCTACCACCTGTTCCCCGGCACCCTGCCCGGCGGCTACGTCGGCGTCGACGTCTTCTTCGTCATCTCCGGGTTCCTCATCACGGCGCACATCGCGAAGCCACTCGCCACCGGCCGGTTCAGCTTCCGCGTGTTCTACGCGCGACGTGCGTGGCGGTTGTTGCCCGCCTCGCTGGCGACCCTCCTGGTGACGGTCGCACTCACCGCGGTGTTCGTCCCCCGGACGCTGTGGATGGACTTCACCGAGCAGATCATCGCGAGCGCGCTCTACGTCGAGAACTGGGCGCTCGCGAGCAACTCCGTGGACTACTCCGCGCTGGCCTCCGACTCGAGCATCGTGCAGCACTTCTGGTCGCTGTCCACCGAGGAACAGTTCTACGCCCTGTGGCCGCTCGTTCTCTGGTTCTGCGCGTACCTCCGCTACCGTCGTCGCCGGCGCAGCGGGGTCTCGCTCGCCCCGGCCATCGCCATCGCGCTCGGCGCCGTGTTCGTGCTCTCGCTCGCGTACTCGATCTGGTTCACCGGTGTGTCCTCGGCGGCGTACTTCACCACGACGACGCGCGCGTGGGAGTTCGCCGCGGGCGGGCTGCTCTGGCTCGGGCTGCAGCGGGTCCGGATCCCCGACGGCCTCGCCGCGACGATGAGCTGGGCCGGGCTCGCGGTCGTCGCGGCGACGGTCTTGACCTTCGACGCGTCGACGCCGTTCCCCGGGTGGACCGCGCTCCTGCCGATCACCGGTGCCGCGCTCGTGATCGCCGGTGCGATGCCCGAGGCGCGCTGGGGACCGGCGTTCCTGTACCGGCTCCGGCCGGTGCAGTGGCTCGGCGACGTGTCGTACTCGCTCTACCTCTGGCACTGGCCGCTGCTCATCGTGATGCCCTTCGTCATCGGGCTCGCCAGCGGCGTGGCGACTCCGCTCTGGGCGAAGGGCGTCGTGCTCGCGATCGCCCTCGTGCTCGCGCACTTCTCCCGTCGCCTCGTCGAGCTCCCGGTGATCGCCTTCTCGACCGAGCGGATGCGTGCTCCCCGCCCACGCCACCGGGGCGTCCTGGTGCTCGCGGTCGCGGGCATGCTCGTCGTGGCCCTGCCCGCCGCGGGGATGCACGCCTCCGTCGTGCGCGAACAAGCCGTGGCGAGCACCGCGACCGGCGTGACCATCGCCACGGACGGCACACTGACGAGCCCGGCCTGCTACGGCGCGGCCGCGATGCAGGACGGCGCCGACTGCCCGCAGGTCGACCCTGACGACATCGTGCCGAGTCCGGTGCAGGCCGCGTCCGACGACTTCGCCGACCAGGCGGGCGCTGGCTGCCAGATCGCGGGCACCGACACCACCGTGAAGGGGTGCGAGGTCGGTGATCCCGACGGCACGGTACGGCTGGCCGTCGTCGGCGACTCGCACGCCTCGAACTACGTCCCCGCACTGCAGCTCATCGCGAAGGCACACCACTGGAGCCTGACGACGTACCTGCACTCCGGGTGCCCGTTGACCAGTGCGTACATCACCCGGGCGTGCAACACGTGGAAGGCGGACACGCTCGAGGAGCTGCAGCAGGAGCACTACGACGTGGTGTTCGTCGCGGCGATGTCCCGCACCCCGTGGCCCGGTGGCATGGTCCGGCACGCCGACGACCTCACGCCGGCTGTCCGCGACAGGGCAGCCGCAGGGTACGCCTCGACGTGGGAGCAACTGCAGCAGGCCGGGTCCGCGGTCGTCGCGCTGCGGGACAACCCCGACGCCAGCATCGGCGGCGTGCCCGACGTCCCGAGCTGCGTCGAGCAGTCCGGCGACGGCGCCGACTGCGACTTCAGCGAAGCGGCCGGACTCCTCGACGACCCGGTGGCGGAGGCGGCGAGGACCACACCGGGTGTCCGGCTCATCGACTCGACCGCGATGTTCTGCGCCGACGGCACGTGCCCGGCGGTGATCGGCGGCGTGGTGGTGTACCGGCAGCTGCAGCACGTCACGCAGACGTACTCGCGGTCGATGGCGCCGTTCCTCGAGCCCGAGGTCGCCGCTGCCGTCGCGGCGGCGACGACCGGCTGACCGGCGGTCCGGCCGTCCGGCCGTCGACGCGGCCGTGCGGCATGCTGGGGGCATGACCTTCGAGCAGCACGCACAGTCGTTCGGAGCGGCAGCCGACGCCTACGAGCACGGTCGCCCCGGCTACCCGTCGTCGGTCGCCGGCTGGCTCTTCCCGGGCGGTGCCCGGCTCGTCGCCGACGTCGGCGCGGGGACCGGGAAGTTCACCCGCACGCTCGTCGACCACGCGGACGAGGTCGTCGCCGTCGAACCGGACGCGGCCATGCGTTCGCGGCTGCAGACCGCGCTGCCGGACGTCCGGGCATTCGACGGGACGGGCGAGTCGATCCCGCTCGGGGACGGTGTCGCCGACGGTGTGACGTTCGCCCAGGCGTGGCACTGGGTCGACCCGGTACGGGGTGCCGCCGAGGTGGCGCGGGTCCTCCGACCCGGCGGCGTGTTCGGGCTGGTCTGGAACGTCCGCGACGAGACGAAGCCCTGGTCCGCACGGCTCGGAGCGCTCATGAAGCAACCAGAGTCCCGGGTGATGGACTACGGTGCACCCGTCGTGGGCGCCCCGTTCGGCGAGGGTGAGTACGAGCAGTTCTCCTGGGTCCACGAGCAGGAGCGCTCGGCGTTCCTCGACATGGTCGCCTCGCGGAGCTACGTCATCGTCCGACCCGAGTCGGAGCGGACCGCGCTGCTCGATGCCGTGCAGCGACTGCTCGACGAGGACCCGGAGACCGCCGGGCGACCGACCGTCCCCGTCGAGTACACGACGTACGTGCACAAGTACGTCCGGCCCTGACACGGCGGACGCCGGGGCCCGCACGCTGTGTGCGGGCCCCGGCGCCCGTTCTGGCCGTCTCAGGCGGTCGGTTCGTCACCCTCAGGACGTCGTCGACGGACCACGAGCACGATCGCCCCGAGGAGCAGCGCGAGGACGGCGAGGACGATCGCCGCGGTCGGGATCACCGCACCCGTGAAGGCGAGGGCACCGCTGGGATCCGCGCCCGCGGCTCCGGCCTGCGCGTTCCCGCTGCCGGCGTCGGGGCCGGCATCGCCCGCGTCGCCGCCGTTGCCGTGGCCCGGTGCCGCGGTGGACGTCGGGCTGGGGTCCGGCTCTCCGGAGTCGTCGGCCCGGACCACGCCGGCATCGACGGTGCGGTCGTCGGACACACCGCTGAGCGCGCCGCTCGCGTCGTGCTCGACGGCGAGTTCGACGGCGGACGAGTCACCGTCGGCGCCGGCGTCGGAATCGACGGCGCGGTCATCGCCGACGCGGACCTTCGTGAAGCGATCCCCGTCGGGCGCCGTGAAGTGCACGACGTACTCCCCCGGACGGAGCGCTTCGAAGCGGTAGTCGCCCGCACCGTCGGTCGTGGTGGTGCGCGCGACGGCTCGGCCCCGGTCGTCGGTGCCGCTCAGTGCCACTGCGGCGTGTGCCACGCCGGGCTCACCGGCGTCCTGCAGCCCGTTGCCGTCCAGGTCGTCCCAGACGCGATCGCCGATCGTGCCGGACACGACCTGGATGGTCGCCCGGTTCGACTGCACGGGGAGTGCCAGGCCGGGTGCGCGCAGCCCGAAGCGGTTCGTGAACGTGTCACCGTCGATCGCGCCGGGCGCCTGCATCGCGACCCGGTGCACGACGCTGTCCCCGACACCGACCGACCCGGTACGGACGATCCGCACCGCCGTGACGTGCGCGAGGTCGTCCGGGCACCCGGCGGTCGCGAACGCAGCAGCCTCGCACCACTTCGTCGCACCACCGGGCTGGTTCGAGGCCGCCGCCGGATCGACCTCGATCGCCGCAGGGCTGGCCGTGGTGTAACGGACACGCTCCCCTGCGCCGGCGTCGACCCCGACCGGCGCCGCGAGTCCTGCGCCTCCGTGGAAGCTCGATCCCGTGCCACCGTCGTACGGCAGGACGTCGATCAGGTCGACGCCCGGGATCGCGATCGACGCGGTGTTCGCGTACGTGAGGTCCCACTCGAGGCGGTCACCCACGACGACGACCGGCTCCACGGCCTTTTTCTCGATGCCGATGCCGCTCGCGTTCACGATGCGCACCGATCGCTCGGCCGTCCGGAACGACCGGGCGGAGCCGTCCAGCGGCGCGCTGACGTCGGCCGTGCTCGACACCATGGAGCTGGGCGCGAGTCGGGACACCGCGACGTCGTAGACGATCGGTTCGAGTTCCTCGTTCGCCAGGACATCCGGGAGCACCCACACCAGTCGCTGCCGGTCGTTCCCGTCGCCGTCGGTGAAGGCCTCGACCCGATCCGGGGCGAGCGACGCGGAATCGTCCACGTACGTCGTGTGCGCGGGCAGCTCGACGCGGACCGTGACGTCCTGCCGGACGTCATCGCGCGTCGCGTTCGTGAGCGTCGGGTACAGCGCGAACCGCAGGTTCCGACCGTTCGCGACGGTGTCCGTGTCGTCCGGAGTGTCACCGGGAGTGGTCCCGGGGTCGACGACCTTCTGCGCGACCCGCGCGACGACGGGCCAGATCACCACGCTGTCAGCCAGCGGGCCGGCTCCGACCTGCGGATCAGCGGGGTCGTGCTGCCAGCCGACCGTGCCGGCACCGAACAGCAGCTGTCCGAAGTCGTACGCACGGGACCCCCGGGGAGCCGTGCGGACGTCGACGATCGAGTACAGGTACCCCTGCGCACCACCGGCGAGGTCTCCGACCACGCGCACCTTGCCGACCGCGCTGACACCGCCGGGGACGTCCTCGGGAGCCGTGTACCAGGGCCCGTCTGCGTCGCCGCAGGTCGCGTCACGCGCCGCCCTCGCGTCGGTGAAGTCGTAGGCCGAGTACTCGATCCGCGCGCCGGTGAACCCGGTGCTGGACGCGTACACCGGACGCGGTCCGCTGTTCCGCGCCAGCTGCTGCGTGCCACGGTCGAAGACGTCGCAGACGACCGCACCGTGGTAGGTGCCGAGTCCGGGGTTCGTCATGCTCACCTCGGAGCGCATCTTCTGCCCGGGCGTGACGTTCGGGTCTCCCGTCTTCGCCGATCCGGCCTCGGTGGACCCGTCAGGGCGTACCCGCGAGAACGACTTGCCACCGCTGCCGCTCTCCCACGCGGAGAGGTTGCGCGTGGCGGTGTTGTTCGCGAGTGGCTCGGACTCGCCCGGGTAGTTCGCCTGTCCGCTGATCGAGGTCGCCGACACCGGGGAGAAGGTGTCCGACACGATGATCGACTCGCCCACGGGCAGGTTCGGCACCCAGAGCGTGATGTACGCGCTGACCACGAACGGGCGCGCGCCACCGGTGAGCGCTCCGCCGCCGATGCCGGTCGAGACGATCTTGGACGGGTCGAGCGCAGTGTCCACCCCCGTGAACGACACGTCCACCGGAGCGCCGGGAGCGGACTGGGAGCACCGCACCGTACCGGAGTCCGGGACGGCGCCGGCACCACCGCCACGACCACCCGGGAGCGATCGGAAGTCGTCGATGGTGTTCAACCCGCACGCCTGTCCACCGCGCGGCGTCATGAGCGTCGCAGGTCCTCCGATGCCACCGCCGGTCATGCCGGAGACGTCGTCACGGAAAGTGAAGGTGCCGTCGGTGCGCTCGTAGCCGAGGAGGCCCTGGCCGGCGACGACGGGCTTCCACACCACGGTCACCGGGTACCGCAACTGGATGCCCTCCTGACCGGACGGGCCAGTGACGCCCGGCTTCATCGCGACGGGCACCGAGCTCTTCGACAGGTCGTACCGCGGCGCCGCGGACACCCGCACGACCGGCGACGATTCGGTCACCGGACCGTTGGTCGCGTCGTCCGCCGTCGCGGTCACCGACACACGGAACGCGTCGCCTGCGCGCATCCCACCGTCGACGGCCAGGACGACCGGCACCTCCTCGACTGCCCCCTCTGGCAGAGCACCGAGGTTGCAGGTCAGCAGGTCGCCGACGATCCCGGACCCAGCACCGGTGCATCGGCCCGGCAGGTCCGACCACGAGGTCCCGGCGGGTGCTCGCACGGTGAACCGCTCGTTGGCCGCCGCTCCGTCGTTGGCGTTCACCGTGACGTTGTACGTGACCGCGTCGAAGGTCCGGACGATGCCGTTGTGGGCATCGCTGTCCGCGCCCGGGCGGTCGTCCGGAGTGAACGGCCCGTTGCCGTCACTGGCGACCTCCACCGCGAGACCGATCGTCGCTGCGGATGCAGGTGCAACCGCGAGGCCACCGACGACCAGTCCGAGGAGCGCGCCGGTCGCCAGGATGCGACCGAGACGTGTTCGTTGCATGGGGTTCCCCTCTTCAGACGGCGAGGATCCTCGTCCAGCAATCTCGCCGATGAGTGACATTTCGTCCACCCCCGTGCTGAGCATCAAGAGTGCGAGCGTTAACATATAGCTCTTGGGTTCCTCGTGTACACGCGCTCGGCGCGCCGCGGGAGCACCGGCACCGGTACGGTGGCCCCATGCGCGCGACCGTGCGGGACGTGGCCGCCCTCGCCGGGGTCTCGCCGAAGACCGTCTCCAACGTCATCAACGGCGGCGTCGTGGTGCGCCCTGAGACACGGGAACGGGTGGAGCAGGCACTCGCCGAGCTCGACTACGTGCCGAACCTCTCCGCCCGCGGGCTGCGCAACGGCCGCTCCGGAGCGATCGCCCTGACCCTGCCCGAGATGGCCAGCGCCTACTCGGCCGAACTCGCGCAGTGGTTCGTGGAACTCGCCCGGGAGCGCGGGTGGACCGTGCAGCTCGACCAGACCGGCAACGAGCCGACCCGCGAGCGCGACCTGGTCTCCCGTGCGCGGGCGCACCTCGTCGACGGGCTCATCCTCAACCCGGTGTCGCTCAGCGCGAGCGTCCTCGCCTCGACCGAGGGGTTGCCGCCGACGGTGGTCATCGGCGAGGTCGAGCCGGAGCACGTCGACCAGGTGCACGTGGACAGCCGCGCGGCGGCCGAGCAGGTCACGGCGTACCTGGTGTCCCGCGGACACCGTCGGATCGCGATCGTCGGTGCCGCACGGGCAACGGCGGCGACGGCGACGAGCGAACTGCGGGAGCGCGGCTACCTCGCCGCGCTGGCCGCCGCGGGCATCGAGCCCGACCCGACCCTCCGCGTCCCGCTGCCGTCGTGGACGACCAGTTCGGCGGCCGAGACGTTCGCGGCATGGCTCGACGAGCACACGCTCCCCGACGCGGTCTTCGCCTTCACCGACTCGATCGCGTTCGGCGTGCTCCACGTCCTCGCCGCGCGGGGCGTCCGGGTCCCCGAGCAGGTCAGCGTCATCGGGTTCGACGACGTGGACGGTGCCGCGTACGCGATCCCCGCGCTGAGCACGGTGTCGTTCGACCGGCGGGCGTTCGCGACGGCCGCCCTCGACCTGCTCACCCGGCGGATCGCCGAGCGCGACGCCGCCCCCGAGACCGTCGTCATCCCGCACCGGATCGTCGAGCGCGCGAGCGTCGCCGACCGCTGAGCGAGCGGCCGGACCGCGGAACCACCGACCCCGGCACGGCGTACGCTCCCGCGCATGACCGCCGCTGACCCGTCGATGCCGACGCTCGCCGCCACCGTCCTGCAGTCGCCCGAACCACTCGTGCTCGCCCGGTTCTACGGTGCGCTCACCGGCTGGACCGTCCACGAGGACGACCCGACCTGGGCCCGTGTCCGACCGGAGGACGGCCCCGGCCTCTCCGTGCAGTACGAACCCGCCTACGTGGCACCGACCTGGCCCGGAACGGAGGACACCCCGGGCATGCAGCTGCACCTCGACTTCCAGGTGGAGGACCTGCCGGCGGCGGTCGCCCGGGCCGAGGAGCTCGGTGCACGCCAGGCCGAGTACCAGCCGCAGGACGACGTCAGGGTGCTGCTCGACCCGGACGGGCACCCGTTCTGCCTGTTCCTGCCCGGCGCCTGAGTCCGCCCCGCCCGTCAGCCCGGGTCGGCGGCAGCCAGCACGGCCGCGAGCGTCCGCGTGTCATCGAGGATCCGGAAGTGCCCACCGACCGGCACGCGCACGTTCGTCGCGCCGGTGAGCGCGCTGCCCTCCGGGATGAGCGTGTCGAACACCCCGTACACCGAGGTGATCCGTGCGTTCGCATCGAGCTCCCTGGCCAGCCCGGCCAGCACCGGGTCGTCCGACCGGAAGGCCCGCAGGTGTCGCACGGGAGCGAGCCTCGCGTACCCCGAGCCGCCGAACGGCGTCGACACCGCCACCATCCGGTCGATCCGGCCGTCGTCGTCGAGCCGCGTCATGGCGTACTTGCCGATCAGCCCGCCCTTGGAGTGCGTCACGAGCAGGACGTCGCGGAGATCGTGCAGCTCCAGGTACGCGAGCACGGCCCGCGCCGACTCTGGCACGGGACGCAGGTTGTGCCGCAGCACCGAGAGCACGTGCACCGGGTGGCCGCGGTCGTGCAGCGCGTCCATCAGCGGCCGCATGAAGTGCCAGGTCTCGTAGACGCCGGGCACCACGACGACGTGCTGGCCGTCGCCGCTCAGGTAGTCGTCGGCCGTGGTCGGTCCGAGGCTCCGCACCTGCCAGCGGATCGCGTACCACCAGTCGAGTGCGGCCCACCATCCGCGACGCACCAGCGACAGGCGGACGGGAGGCGCGGTGCGGTCCGTGCGCGTCGGCTCCGCCCCGGACGTGGTCGCGTCCGTCATCGCGGGCCTTCCAGGGTCTGCACGCGGCGGAACTCCCCCACGAGCTCTGCGAACGCGACGGGCTGGCGCTCCTGCACGTGGTGGGGCCCGGGCAGCTCGACGAACGCCCCGCGGAGCGCTGCGGCGGCGACCCGCGCGGACCAGTGACGGCGCGCGATCGGGTCCTCGCCGCCACGCACGACGAGCACCGGCGGCTGGAGCTCGGCGACCGTCTTTTCGAGCCGGTAGCGGAGCATCGGTCGGAGCTCGCGCAGGTACTGCCGGATGCTGCGGAGGTAGTCGGTGAGGAGCACGGTGTTCATCCGCGGGCCCTCGACGAAGCCGTCGCGGCCGAGGTCGAGCGCCTGCAGCAGGGCCAGTCGACGCCCGGGCACGACCACCGGACTGACGAGCACGACGGCCGCGACGGCGTCCGGGTGCTGCCGAGCGGCCTCGACGACGACCTGGGTGCCCATCGACTGTCCGACGAGCACGAGGTCGCCCGCACCCCGCTCGCGGACGGCCCGGACGACGAGGTCACCGAGCTCGGACATCTCGAGGCGTCGTCCGGCGGCTGGCAGTCCGCCGAAGCCGGGCAGGTCGACGCTCACGGTGCGGTGCGTCGCGGCGAGCGCCTGCTGCGAGCGTGCGAACGACCGGTGCGACATCCCGATGCCGTGCACGAGCACGACCGTGGGCGCGAGGGCGTCGTGCACCCGGCCGGCCGGAGCCGCGGTGTGCAGGCGCACCGGGAGGCCGTCGATCCGGACGGTCTCCACTCTGGCGCGCACGACCCGAGGCTACGCGGCGGCCGCTGGACCCTCCCGCGCAGTCACAGAGACGGGTCAGCCCGGTCATCGGCCGCACACAAGCGCGGGGTGTGCACTCGTCCCATGAGCGACACCACCCCCACCAACCCTGCCGAGCGCACCGATGCGCAGCCGGCACCGGAGCAGCCCACCACGACGTACCCGAGCAGCCCGGCCGGCTGGGGATCAGCCCCCACGCCGACCTCCACGGCCACGCTCGACGCCTCGATCCCGGCGCCGTCGGACCCGTACGCGGCACACCAGCCGTACGCGTCCCAGGGCCCGTACTCGCTGCAGGCCCCCTCCGCGACGCCGTACGGCGCCACCCCCTGGTACGGATCAGCCGCCACGCCGGGGCGGAAGGGCGGGCCGAAGCCGCCGTGGTTCTGGCCGGTGATCGCGGTCGCCGTCGGGCTCGCAGCGCTCCTGGTCGGCGGCGGCATCGGGTTCGCCGTCGGCCACGCGATCGGTGGCGGTACGAGCCAGTCGACGACGCAGGTCCCGGGGAACGGCACGAACGGCTTCCCCGGCGGCGGAACCAACGGCGGGACGAACCAGTTCCCCGGCACGAGCGGTTCCTCGTCGAACAGCTGAGCGCTACGCTCCGTCCATGCGCAAGGTGACGGCAGGGCTGTTCACGTCGGTCGACGGCGTCGTGCAGGACCCGTACACGTTCCAGTACGACTCCTTCGACGACGAACTCGGGGCCGCCATGGGCGCGTTCATGGCCCGGACCGGCACCGTCCTGCTGGGGAAGAACAGCTACCTGGAGTGGGCCGAGTGGTGGCCCGCCCACGCCGACGACCCGTTCGGTCAGTGGATCAACCCGATCGAGAAGCACGTGGCCTCGACCACGCTCGGCGACGACCTGGCATGGGAGAACAGCTCCCGGATCACGGGCGACGTCCCCGAGTTCGTCCGCGGGCTGCAGCAGCAGGACGGCGCCGACATCGCGGTGTGCGGCAGCGTCACGCTCGTCCGCAGCCTGCTGTTCGCGGGGGTCCTCGACGAACTGCAGCTGATGATCCACCCGGCCATCGCCGGTGCCGGACGGAGGCTCTTCGAGCCGACCGACCCGCCCACGCGCCTGCGCCTGGTCGACAGCACCGTGACGAGCAAGGGCAACGTGCTGAACACCTACGCGCGGCGAGCCGACTGACGGACCGGCACCGCGCCTCCAGGCGGTCTGACAGCCCGCCGAACCGCGCGTACCCTCGGTGGTGACCATCTCACCATCCGAGGAAGCCGGAGTCAGCATGCCCCAGGACACCCGCCCGCACGTCGTCATCGTCGGCGGTGGATTCGCCGGTGTCGCCGCCATGCGCGAGCTCGCCGACGCACCGGTGCGGGTGACCCTGGTCGACCGCCACGTCTACAACATGTTCCAGCCGCTCATGTACCAGGTGGCGACGGGCGGGCTGAACGCCGGCGACGTGACGTACTTCCTCCGGAGCCTCCGCGCGAAGCAGAGCAACGCCGAGTTCCGGCACGGGCTGCTCACCGGCATCGACCCGGTCGAGCGCATCGCCGAGATGTCCGACGGCGAGCACCTGCACTACGACTGGCTCATCCTGGCGAACGGCGTGAACACGAGCTACTTCGGCACACCCGGGGCGTACGAGTACGCGTACTCGATGTACTCCCGCTCGCAGGCGCTCCGCATCCGCGACGAGCTGTTCACCCGCCTCGAGGAAGCCGCCGCCAACCAGGGCCCCGACGAGATCAGGATCGTCATCGTGGGCGGTGGCGCGACCGGCGTGGAGATGGCCGGTGCGCTCGCTGAACTCCGCGACCAGGCCCTCGTCGGCGCGTACCCGGAGATAGAACGGGGCAACATCTCGATCACCCTCGTGCACCGCAGCGGCGAACTCCTGAAGCCGTTCGCGCCGCGTCTGCGTCGGTACGCAGCCAAGGTGCTCCGCAAGCGCGGGGTGGTGCTGCGCCTCAACACCGGCGTCTCCGAGGTGAAGCCGGACGGCGTCATGACGGCCGAGGGCGAGTTCATCCCGGCCTCGCAGGTCATCTGGGCGACCGGTGTGGCCGCGCACAAGGAAGTCTCGGGCTGGGGCATGCCGCAGACCCACGGCGGACGCATCCAGGTGAACGACGACCTCAGCGTGAAGGGCGTCGAGCGGGTGTTCTCCGCCGGCGACATCGCGGCACAGGACGACGCTCTCGCGCAGCTGGCCCAGCCGGCGCTGCAGGGTGGTCGGCACTCGGCGCGGCAGATCAAGCGCCTGCTCGAGGGCAAGCCGACCGAGCACTTCAAGTACTTCGACAAGGGCACGATGGCGACGATCGGCACGAACGCCGCGGTCGCCCAGCTGCGTGGCGGCATCACGATGGTCGGACCGGTCGCGTGGGCGGCCTGGGTCGCGGTGCACATCGCGTCGCTGCTCGGCAACGGCAACCGGTTGTCGACGCTGTCGCACTTCTTCGTGCGCTACCTGTGGTTCATGCGGAAGCGCGCGATCCCGATCGTCGGCGACGTGCGACCCGTGCGGCCGAACGGCGACCGCGAGCCCGAGCCGTGGCAGATGCAGAAGGCGGAGTAGACAGCGAACGCTTCGTGAGCAGAAATGGTCGGGTCTCGAAACGGAACCCGACCATTTCTGCTCACCATGCGCGGTGGTGCCGCCACGTGACGGCCTGGAGGCGCGGGGCGGGGCCGCCACGCGCCTCCAGGCCGGTGGGTGGTCGCGTGGGTCAGCGCCGGGCGCCGACCTCGAAGTAGGCGCCGGCGGCGATGTCCTCGAGCAGACCGGGCCCGACGGGCTCCCAGTCGAGGAGCTCCCGCGTCGCATCCGAGGTCGCGGACATCTCCATGCCGAAGAACCGCCCGATGAAGCCGAAGTGGGATTCGGCGTCCGCCGGGTCGACCGAGGTCACGGGGAGGCCGAGTCCCTCGCCGATGGCCTCGGCGATCAGCCGGGTCGGGATCGCGGTCTCGGCGACGGCGTGCAGCTTCGTGCCGGCGGGTGCCTGCTCGAGGCCGAGTCGGACGAGCCGCGCGGCGTCCGTGACGTGGACCGCGGCCCAGCTGTTCGCGCCCTCGCCGATGTAGCCGGAGACGCGGTTGCGCTGGGCGGCGCCGACGATCGCGGCGATGAAGCCGTGGTCGCCCGTGCCGTGCGTGGTCGGGCTGAAGCGGGCGGCGATGGTCCGGACGCCCTGGTCGACGAAGTCGAAGCCGCGGTTCTCGCTGCCGCCGCGCATGCTCTCCGGCCCGACGAACGGGTTGGGGTCGGACTCGGTCGAGGGCCGGCCCTGTGCGAGTCCGGCGACGCCCGAGGCGACGACGAACGGTCGGTCGGTGCCGACGAGCGCCTCGCCGATCGTCTCGACCGCGGCACGCTCGCTGGCGTTCGTGGCGGCGGCGTTCGCCCAGTCGTGCTTGTTCGCGAGGTGCAGGACGCCCTCGGACTCGGAGGCCCCGCGGCGGATGGCGTCGAGGTCGTCGAGGTCGCCCCGCAGCACGGCGACGCCCTTCGCCTCGAGCGACGCAGCCGAGGCGTCGGAGCGTGCGAGGCCGGTGACGGTGTGGCCGGCGGCGAGGAGCTCGTCGACGGTGTGGGAGCCGATCCAACCGGAGGCCCCGGTGACGAACACGTGCATGTGTCTTCCCTTCACAGGTGTCCACGGCGGTGATGTCATGAACTGACATCACTGTAGCACTCGATGTCAGCCGCTGTCATCAGTAGACTGCGACCATGGCCCGATGGCAACCCGGAACCCGTGAACGTCTGCAGACGACCGCGCTGCAACTGTTCGCGGAGCAGGGCTACGACCAGACGACCGTCGCCGAGATCGCCGCCGCTGCCGAGGTCACCGAGCGCACCTTCTTCCGGCACTTCGCCGACAAGCGCGAGGTCCTGTTCGCCGGACAGGACGACTTCCTCGGCATGTTCACCACCCCGATCGAGGCAGCACCGGCCGACGCACCGCCGTTCGACCTCGTCCGTCGCGCGCTCGAGGCCGCGGGTGCGTTCTTCCCGGAGGAACGCCGTCCGTGGTCGCGCACGCGGCAGGGCATCATCGACGGCAACCCGGCACTCGGCGAGCGGGAGCTCGGCAAGCTCGCGACCCTGAAGGTCCGGCTGGGCGAGGTCCTGCGTGACCGCGGCGTGCCCGAACCGGCCGCGACGATCGCCGCCGAGACCGCCGTCACCGTCTTCCACCTGTCGTTCGCCCAGTGGATCGCCGACGACGAGGACCGCCCGTTCGCCCAGATCGCCCACGAGCGGCTCGATGCCCTGACGAGCCTGGTGCACCCCGGTCGTTGAGACCGCTCATGGGTTCCGCGAGCATCCTGTAACGAAACGGTCACGACTCGACGGTCAGTGACCCCGCAACCCGATCTCGCAGGAGGCGTCCGTGGCGACCACCACGCTCACGCCGGAGCGGACCCGCACCACATCCGCACCGGCCGACACCGACGGCAGGGCCGCACGACCGACGCCCCCGCCGCCGCTGACCCACCGAGCCCCGGCGCTCGACGGCCTGCGCACGGTGGCGATCCTGATCGTGATCCTGTACCACCTGCACGTGCCGCAGTTCGAGGGCGGGTTCATCGGCGTGACGGTGTTCTTCGTGCTGTCCGGGTTCCTCATCACGACCCTGTTGCTCGGCGAGCGGCGTCGCACCGGCCGCATCCGACTCGGCTCGTTCTGGACGAAGCGGCTCCTGCGCCTCTACCCCGCGCTGCTCGCGCTCGTCGTCGTGGGGCTCGCCCTGTGGAACTGGGTCGGTGACTACAAGGGCGCCTCGTTCTCCCCCGGAGAGGCCGCCTTCATCGCGCTGAGCTACACCGGCAACCTCTTCCGCTCGTACTGGGACACCACGCAGGGCGTGTTCGCACACACGTGGAGCCTGTCCATGGAGGAGCAGTTCTACCTCGTCTGGCCACCCGTCCTCGTGCTGTTGTTCGCCCTCCGTTCCCGCCGCCGCTGGCTGATGACCGGCCTCGGCGTGGTCATCGTCGGAGCGGCTGCCGCATCGTGGCTGAGCTACCGCACCCCGAACGCCGGCGCGACACCGGACGTGTACTTCTCCCCCGTGCTCGGCGTCGTGCCGCTGGCGACGGGCTGCCTGCTCGCCCTGCTGCTCGACGACGAACGCGTCCGGACCTGGGCGTCCGGGATCGCCGGACACGTCGGCACCTGGGGCGGCATCGCACTGCTCGCCGGGGTGCAGTTCTGGATCGACGACGACTGGACGCAGCACGCGTGGTCCTTCGGCGTGGTGCTCCCGGTGACGGGACTCGTCTCGGCGCTGCTCATCGGCGGTCTGGTGTCCGTCCGGTCCCCGCTGTCGGCGGCGCTCGCGTGGCAGCCGATGTCGTGGTTCGGCCGACGTGTGTCGTACTCGGCGTACCTCTGGCACCCGCTCGTGATCGCCTTGCTCGGCACGTACGCGATCGGCGCCTGGGGCACGGTGTGGCTCGTCGGAGCCGCGCTGCTCGTCGCCGTCGGTGCTGCCTACGCGATCGAGGTGCCGGTCGAGAAGGCGCGGAAGCGGTTCCGTGAGGCGCGGCGACTCGTCGCGGCGGACCGGTCCGCGCGCGAGACGGCGGACGCGACCGGCTGACGGCACCACATGGCGGACTGGAGGCGCGGGTCGGGCCCGCCCCGTGCCTCCAGTCCGGAACGACGCGGCTTCCGGGCCCCACCCGCCTGGGCGACCACGGTGCGGCCCGTCCGTAGGCTCGGCACGTGACCACGGAGCGCGTCGACGTCCTCGTCGTCGGCGGCGGCCCCGTCGGCCTCTTCGCCGCGGCGCTCCTCGCGGCGCGGGGTGTCCGCGTCGCCGTGTGGGAACGCCGCACGGCCGAACCGAGCGGGTCCCGAGCGATCGGCATCCACCCGCCGTCCCTCGACGCGTTCGCCGCGATCGGCCTCGACGGCCCGGTGCTCGCCGAGGCCACCAGGGTCCGGACCGGCGTCGCCCGGAGCCGCGGCCGGACCCTCGGGACGCTGTCCTTCGACCGCGCCTCGGCCACGCACCCGTACGTCGTGACCCTCGACCAGCACCGGACCGAAGGCCTGCTGCGCGATCGGCTCGCCGCGCTGGCCCCCGGCGCGCTGCGGGTCGGCACCACCCTCACAGGACTCGAGCGGCACCCGGACCACGTCGACGCGATCGGCATGGGACCGGACGGCGACAGCGTGTCCGTCCGGGCATCGTTCGTCATCGGAGCGGACGGTGCCCGGAGCGCCACCCGTGATCTGCTTGGCATCGGGACCACCGGCCGGCACTACCCCGACCACTACGTGATGGGCGACTTCGCCGACGTCGAGGGTACGGCCGCCCGCTCCGCAGCGATCGTCGACGTCGGACCCGCCGGGGTCGTCGAGTCCTTCCCCCTTCCGGGAGGCCGCCGCCGCTACGTCGTCCTGGTCCCCGACGGATCGGCCGTGGACGCGCCGCGGCTCGCCTCGATCGTCGCCAACCGGACCGGTGCCTCGCCCGAGGCCGCGAGCTGCACGATGCTCAGCGGCTTCCGGGTCCGACGACGAGCGGCGGACCGGGTCGGGGTCGGCCGTGTGGTCCTCACCGGCGACGCCGCGCACGAGATCAGTCCGATCGGCGGGCAGGGCATGAACCTCGGGTGGCTCGACGCCGCCGAGCTCGCGCCGCTCCTCGCCGAAGCGGTCGCGACCGGGACTGCCGGCCCCTGGCCGGACTACGCCCGTCGGCGCCAGGCGGTGGCCCGCCGGGCGGCGCGGCAGGCGGAGGTCAACATGGCGCTCGGCCGTCCGTCGGGTGCGTTGGGCACGATCGGACGGGAGGCGCTGCTCCGGACGGTCCTGTCCCTCCCGACCGCGGACGGGCTGGCTGGGGTCTACGCGATGCGCTGGGCGTGACGGGTCGCGGTCACGCCACCAGGCGGGCGCCGGCGAGGCCGAGTTCGACGACCAGGACGAGTGACGAGGCGATCACCAGCCGGAACAGCGTCCGTGACGCCCGACCCATCAGCACCAGCCGGACTCCGACCGTCGCGAGCACGACGACCACGACCGTCCCCAGCACCGCCAGCACCACCCCGGCGCCGCGGACCTGATCGTCGCCGAGCACCTGCCCGCCGAGGACGAGCAACGCGGCGACGACGAGCGCACCGAACGCCGTGACGCCGGCGCCGCGCAGCCCCAGCCGGTGCGGGAACCCGCGGACCCCGGTGGCCGCGTCGTCGACCAGGTCCGGCAGGACGTTCGTGCAGTGGATCGCGACGCCGAACACCGCTCCCGTCGCGATCGCCCACCACGCCGGCCAGTCGCCGTCCGGCCCGGCCGAGACCGCCACGACCGGGAGCAGCCCGAACGCGACCACGAACGGCACGACCGACCACACCGTCCGCTTCAGGCCGGCGTCGTAGGCCCAGCCGGCAGCGACGAGCACGAGGTGCGCGACGGCAGCGACCGGCCCGAGGAACACCGAGAGCACGACGGCGACGCCGGCGGTGACGAACGCTGCGGTCCGGACCGTGCCGACCGCGATCAGGCCCCGGGCCACGGGCTTGTCCGAGCGCCCCACCGCCCGGTCGCGATCCGCGTCGATCCAGTCGTTCGCGAGCCCGATCGACAGCTGCCCGGCGACCACGGTGAGCGCCACGAGGACGACCAGCCACGCCGGGTGCCCGACCGCGGCGGCGATCACCGCTGCGAGCACGGTCACCGTCACGGTCGGGCCGGGATGCGATGACGCCAACAGCAGGCTGGCGGACGGACGCCGTCGGGCGGTCACACGGGCACGCTGAACCGGTCGACGAGTTCGCGCTTGAGCACCTTCCCGCTCGGCCCCAGCGGCAGCGCGTCGAGCACGTGCACGGCCCGCGGGTACTTGTACGCGGCGATCTCCGCGGCGACGAAGTCGATCAGCTCCTGCGGGGTCACCGCAGCATCGGCGCGCAGCACCACGGCCGCCTCGATCTCCTGCCCGTGCAGGTCGTGCGGCACCCCGAACACGGCGGCCATCGCGACGTCCGGGTGGGCGGCGAGCACTTCCTCGACCTGCCGCGGGTACACGTTGTAGCCGTTGCGGATGATCATGTCCTTGGTGCGGTCGACGATCGTCAGGTAGCCGTCGTCGTCCTTCGTGCCGAGGTCGCCCGTGCGGAACCACCCGTCGACGATCGCCGCCGCGGTGTCCTCCGGACGGTCGAGGTACCCGTTCATCAGGTTGTGTCCGCGGATCACGAGCTCACCGATCTCGCCGTGCGGCAGGAGGGCGATCCGGTCGGTCACCTCCGGGTCGGCGATCTCGACGTCGATGCCCCACACCGGTGTGCCGATCGTGCCGGGACGCGGCTGGACCCCCACGTGGTTGAAGGTCGCGACCGGCGAGGTCTCGGTGAGCCCGTATCCCTCGTGGATCGGTGCGTCGTAGACCTGCTGGAACCGTTCGAGCACGGCCAACGGCAACGAGGCACCACCGGAGATCGCGTATCGCAGGGACGGGCGGGCGTCGGAGCGGGTCGCGGCGTCGAGGAGTGCCATGTACATCGTCGGGACGCCCATGAAGACGCCGCACCCGTGCTCGACCATCGCGGCGAGCGCCGAGTCGCCGTCGAACTTCGGCAGCATGACGATCGTCGCGCCGACGCGGAAGCCGGTGTTCATCGTGCAGGTCTGCCCGAAGGTGTGGAACAGCGGCAGGGCGCCGAGCAGGACGTCACCGCGGTGCATGTCGAACGTCGTCATGAGGTTCGTGTTCACCTGCTCGAGCAGTGCGAAGTGCGAACCCGCGGCACCCTTGGGCTTGCCGGTGGTGCCGCTCGTGTACAGGATCGTGGCGGTGTCGAACGGGTCGCGGGGAACGTAGGTGTCGAGCGGTTCGGCCTGTGCCGCCAGCGATTCCAGCCGATCCGGCGACTCCGCGGGGGCGAGAACCGTCAGCACGTCGATGTCGGCGAGCTCGGCCCCAGCCGCGCCCTCGCCGATCAGCGGTGCGGCGCAGACGAGCAGCGAGGCGCCGCTGTCGCGCAGGACGTACTCGATCTCCCGCCGCTTGAGCAGCGCGTGCACCGGCACCGCGACGGCGCCGAGTGCGAGCGTCGCGTAGTAGACCCGCGGGAAGTCCTCGACGTTCGGGACGAGCATCGCCACACGGTCGCCCGGTCCGACACCGCGGGCCCGCAGCGCACCGGCGTAGGCGAGCGTCTGCGACCAGAGTTCGGCGTAGGTGGTGCGCCGGTCGCCGACGATGACGGCGACGTCGTCCGGGATGCGGGCAGCGGACTCCGCGAGGATCGCAGCGACGGAGGCCGTGGCGTGCGTCCGTCGCGTGGTGCTGGCCTGCTGGGTGGTCGACATGCCGGTCTCCGTCTCCGTTGACGAGTACATGTCGCGATCCTAGGACCGTGCCCTCCCGGTCAGCCGTGACGGACTGTCCCCAGTACGGGATCCGGTGCGCGCCGTCGTCGAACCACTCCCGAGGCCAGGGCGATGCCGAGCAGCACCACGAGCCCTCCGACGGGCTCGTTCCACCGCACGTGCTCGCCGAGGACGAGCACGCCGAGCACCACCCCGACGACGGGTGTCAGGTAGGTGACCGTCGAGGCGCGGCCCGCTCCCCACGCCTGCACCAGCCGCGTGTTCCAGGCGTAGGCCAGCCCCGTGCCGACGCAACCCAGTGCTGCCATCGCGGCCACGATCCTCCAGTCCAGCTGCACCGGACCGGTGGCGAGGACGGGCGCGACGACCAGGAGCAGTCCGGAGGCCAGCGTCAGCTGGACCGTCGCGAGCGTGACCGGGTCGTACGCACTACCGACCGCCACCCGACGCAGGTACGCGAGCCCGATGCCGTAGCAGGCGGTCATCCCGAGGAGCGCGACCTGCCCGGGGACGCTGGCGAGGACCGCGGGGTCGCCCACGACGTTCCACGGCCCGACCAGCACGAGCACCCCGACGATGCCGAGCACGATCCCGAGGACCTGCCGGCCGCGGAGCTTCTCGGACGGTACGAGCACGGCGAGCGAGGCCATCGTCATGATCGGCGTCGTCGCGTTGTAGATGCTCGCGAGCCCGGACGGCACGGTCTGCTCCGCCCACGCCATGAGCGACGACGGCACCGCGTTGAGGAACACCGACACCACGAGCAGGTGGCCCCAGACGCGCGGCTCGCGGGGCCACCGGCGGCGCGTCGCGAGCAGGACCGCGACGAGCGTGACGGCACCGAGGACCGTCCGCACCGTGGCGACCTGCTGCGGCGCGAGCCCGTCGAGGCCGATCTTCGCGAAGAGGAAGCTCGAGCCCCAGGTCAGTGCCACGAGGAGGTAGAGGACCGCGTTCATGTGGCCTAGTGTCGACATCCTCAACGCATGCGGCAAACGCATGCCTTTCATGATCAGATGAGGAAGACGCATGACGATCTCGGTGCCGCAGCTCCGCGCGTTCGTCGCGACGGTCGACGCGGGCTCCTTCACCAACGCAGCCGTCGCGCTCGGCGTCGGCCAGTCCGCCGTGTCGCACGCCGTCGCCGGACTCGAACGCGAGGTCGGCGGCCCGGTGGTCCGGCGCGGCGCCGCCGCGGTCCCGACGTCCCTCGGCGACCGCCTGCTGGCGCACGCCCGCAGCGTGCTCGCCTCGGTCGACGCCCTGGAGGCAGTGGTCCGGCCCGCCACGGCGCGCGGCACCGTGCGACTCGCCGCCGTCCCCACCGTCTGCCAGGGCCTGCTGCCGCGGCTCCGCGAGCTCTGGGCGGTCACCCTGCCCGACGTCGACGTGCAGGTCTACGAGGGCGATGACGACGAGATGCCCGAGTGGCTGGAGGCCGGCACCGTCGACGCTGCAGTCCTGGTCGATCCCTCGCCGATGCCGGACGGCGGGGTCGTCGTGGCACAGGACGAGATGGCCGCGGTCGTCCGCCGGGACCACCCGCTCGCCGACCTGCCGGCACTGACCCTCGACGACCTGCACGAGGACGGCCTCGTCGCCGGTGGCGGCGGCTGCGAACGGCAGATCCAACGGCTGCACGAGCTCGAGGGGCAGCCGTTCCGGTGGGCGCACCGCGTGCGGGAGATGAACACCATGTTCGGGATGATCGAACGGGGCGAGGGCGTGTCGATCGTGCCGACGCTCGGGCGCGGGATGCTGCCGCCGGACCTCGTCATGGTGCCGATGGCGCGGCGACTCGAACGGACGCTCGTGCTGAGCGGGCCGGGGTCGCGCGAGTGGCACCCGTTGGCGAAGGCGCTCGTCGACGCGGTCTGACCGCTCCGCCGTTGCAGTTGCAACTGCAACCCGCGTAGTGTGTGCACCGTACTGCACACTCGCGACCACCGAACGGAGAGCCCGATGCGCGCCGGATCCATCACGAACCGACCAGTGGCGATCGACCAGGTCGCACGGGCCGAGGCGGCAGAGTTCGTGACGACCATCGGCGACCGACGTACCGCCGGAATCGTGGTGCAGTTCGACGACGGCACGTCGGCTCGCCTCCCCGACCGACTTGGCGTCTTCCTCGCCGACCTCGTCGCGAGCATGGCGAACGGGGCCGGAGTCTCCACGAGCGTCCTTCCCGATGAGCTCACCACGACCGTCGCAGCCGATGTCGTCGGCGTGTCCCGTCCGACGCTGATGAAGATGATCAGTCGGGGCGAGATCCCGGCGCACCGCGTCGGGACACACCACCGACTGCACCGGGACGACGTCCTCGCAGCGCGCACGGCTCGACGGCTCGCCCGTCAGGACGCAGTCCGGGAGCTCCTCGAAGCGGGCGAAGCGTTCGACTGAGACGGCATCGCCCGCTACTGTGTGAAATGTGATGCTCCACCGCGTGTTCGTCGACGCGAACGTGCTGTGCAGCCGGACCCTCCGCGACTGGACGTGTCTCCTCCGGCTCCGCACCGACGGCATGTTCCAGTTGCACACGACCGAGGACGTGCTCGCCGAGACCGTCCGGACGCTCCGCCGGCTCCGCCCCGAGCTCCCGGGTGGGGCGGTGACCCGCCTCCGCGCCGCCGTGCTCGCAGCGATGGACGAACTCGTCGAGGACTTCGACGCCACGGGGCCGTACACGGGGCGGGATCCGGACGATCGTCACGTCCACGCCGCTGCCGAAGCGTGCCGCGCACACATCCTGCTCACCGAGGACCTCGGGTTCACCTCCGACGCCACGACCATGTACGAGGTGTACCGCTGCGATGCGTTCTTCGTCCTCGTCGACGACGCCGCCCCGACCGCGGTGCGTGACGTCGTCCTCGAGCAGAGTCGGTACTGGTCGGCTCGACCGGCTGGGGAACGACGAGGACTCGTCTCGGCGCTCCGCGACGCGGGGTGCCCGGAGTTCGCGTCACGCGTCGACGGACACCTGCGGGCGCTCGTCAGCGACCAGCGGCACACGCCGGAACGGGCCCGCTGACCCGGCGCGGAGGGTCGCTCGGCAGAATGGGGTGATGGCCGAGACGCACGTGAAGACCTTCACCGACCCGCACGAAGCCGCCGCCGAGGCCGCCGGACTGGCCTGGCTGTCCTCGGCCGAGGACGTTGGTGGCACCAGGGTCGCCCGGGTACTCGGACGCCCGTCCCCGACCGTGCTCGACCTCGAACTGATCGACGACGGTTCGCCGACCTCGGCACAGGCGGAGCGGTTCGGACGGTCCCTCGCACACACGCACGCCGCCGGTGCCGACGGTTGGGGCGCGCCGGCTCCGGGCTTCCCCACGGACGGCCCGCTGCGGATGGGGCGCTCGGGCACACCGTTCGTCATGGCTGCCGACGCTCCGGCGACGTGGGGCGAGTTCTTCGCCGAGTACCGCATCCGTGACTTCGTCCGCCGCATCGTCGACCGCGGCGGGTTCGACCACGCACAGGCGGCGGTGTTCGAACAGGTCGCCGACCGGGTGCAGGACGGCACGCTCGGGTCGCCGCAGCCCGCGCTGGTCGGGGATCGCCCGGCGAGGCTGCACGGCGACCTCTGGGCGGGGAACGTCCTCTGGCCCGGCGACCACGCCGAGCCCACCGGCGCGGTCCTCATCGACGCGAACCCGCACGGCGGCCACGCGGAGACCGACCTCGCACTGCTGGCCCTGTTCGGACTCCCTCGACTCGAGACCGTGCTCGCGGCCTACGACGCCGAGTCGAGGCTCGCTCCGGACTGGCAGGAGCGCGTCGAGCTGCACCAGCTCGCCCCGCTGCTGCTGCACGTGTTCCTGTTCGGTGGCTCGTACACGGGTGCGGCGATCCGGGCGGCGCAGCGGTACGCCTGACCTCGCACACTGCGGGCGCGAGCTGCCGCGCGCCGCTCTTAGGAAGCGCCAAGCCCGGGCATCGGGTCGTTCGGGGAACGCCCGGAATCCTCACTGGCATGACCACGTACCCGATACCCGTGACCGATCGACGCGACCGCGCGCACAGTGACGCGCGGGATCGGCGTCGCAAGCCCCTCGCACGACTCTTCCTCGGCGAGCGCGAGGACGCCCGCTGGCTCCGCCCGGCGTTCTGGGCGCTCCTCGTCGTGACCGCGGTGGTGTACCTCTGGGACCTCAGCGTCTCCGGGTACGCCAACAGCTTCTACGCCGCAGCCGTCCAGGCCGGCACGAAGTCGTGGGAGGCGTTCTTCTTCGGCTCGCTCGACTCCTCGAACTTCATCACGGTCGACAAGCCCCCGGCGTCGCTCTGGGTGATGGTGCTGTCGGCGCGGCTGTTCGGCTTCTCGAGCTTCAGCCTCCTGCTCCCCCAGGCGCTCATGGCCGTCGGCTCGGTCGCGCTCGTGTGGGGCACCGTCCGCCGCACCCTGACCCGCCTCGGCGCGATGACCGCGAACGTCGGCGCCCTGCTCGCGGGGTTCGTCGTCGCAGCGACCCCCGCGGCGGCCCTGATGTTCCGGTTCGACAACCCGGACGCGCTGCTCGTGTTCCTGATGACCGCCGGCGCGTACTGCACGGTCCGGGCGCTCCCGCGAGGCAGTTGGAAGTGGATCGCCCTGGCCGGCGTCACCCTCGGCTTCGCGTTCCTGACGAAGATGCTGCAGGGACTCCTGGTCCTGCCGGCGTTCGGCCTCGTGTACCTGTTCGCCGCCCGCACCACCTGGGTCAGGCGGGTCGTCGGCCTGCTCATCGCGGCCGGCGCCCTCGTGGTCTCCGCCGGGTGGTGGGTCGTCGCCGTGTGGCTCTGGCCGGCGGAGTCCCGCCCGTACATCGGCGGGTCGACGAACAACACCGTCCTCGACCTGGTGTTCGGCTACAACGGCCTCGGCCGCATCTTCGGCGGGTCGGGCAACGGCGGCGGCGGAGGCGGCATGACCGGCGGCACCGCGGGCTCCTCGTTCGGCGGCTCGACCGGGCTGAACCGACTGTTCTCGTCGGAGATGGGCCTCGAGATCTCCTGGCTCCTGCCCGCGGCGCTCATCGCGCTGGTGCTCGGTCTCGTCGTCGTCGGCCGCCGGCACCTCGCCGACCCGGCTCGTGCCGGACTCGTCCTCTGGGGCGGCTGGCTCCTCGTCACGGGGCTCGTCTTCTCGTACATGTCCGGGACGATCCACCCGTACTACACGGTCGCGTTGGCGCCCGCCGTCGCGGGTCTCGTCGGCACCGGCGGCGCGCTCCTGTGGCACGCCCGCGAGCGCTTCCTGGGCCGCCTCGGCCTGGCCGCCATGATCGGGATCACAGCGTTCTGGGGCTGGTGCCTGCTCAACGAGAACCCGAGCTGGATGCCGTGGCTGCGCTGGGTGATGCTGTTCGGCGGGCTGCTGTCCGCCGCGGCGATCGTGATCGGCAGCGTGCCGACCCTCCGCAAGCTCGTCACGGTCGGTGTCCTCGCCGGCACCCTGTTCGGACTCACCGGCACCACCGCCTACGCACTCGCGACGACGACCGTCGCGCACACCGGGTCGATCCCGAGCGTCGGTCCGGCGGGCAGCAGCTCCGGCGGCACGGGTGGCGGTGGCGCGGGTGGCGGTCTGCCTGGGAGCACGGGGGGACCCGGTGGGTCGGCCTCCGGTTCCGAGACGGACGGCTCCGACAGCACGGACGGCACCCAGCAGGGCCCTGGCGGCACACCGCCCGAGGGCATGACCGGCGAGATGCCGGGTGGATCGACCGACGGGACGTCCGACAGCGCGCCGAGCGGCACCGGAGGCGGCATGGGCGGCGAGGGATCGACGACCTCGTCGGCACTGCAGAAGCTCCTCGAGGCCTCGGACGCCAAGTGGGCCGCCGCGGTCAACGGTTCGCAGTCGGCGGCCCAGATCGAGCTCGACACCGACACCGCCGTGATGGCGATCGGTGGCTGGTCGAGCGACCCGGCCCCGACGCTCGCCGAGTTCAAGGCCTGGGTCGCGGCCGGCGACATCGGCTACTACATCTCCTCGGGGACCGGTGGCGGCGCAGGCGGCGGATCGTCCACGGCCTCGGCCATCCAGGAGTGGGTCGCGGCGAACTACGACAGCACGACGGTCGGCAGCCAGACCGTCTACGACCTGAGCGCCACGAAGTGATCGGCGACGAGGGCGCGGTGGATAGGCTCCGGGACATGCCCGCGTCACCGCTGCAGCGCACCGACGGCACCCCCGTCCGCGCCCTCGTCGTCGACGACGAGCACGCCCTCGCGGACGCCGTCGCCCTCGCGTTCGAGGGCGACGGCTGGTCCGTGCGGGCCGTGCACCGCGGACGCGACGTCCTGTTCGCCGCGCGGGAGTTCCAGCCCGACGTGATCGTGCTCGACGTGATGCTGCCGGACATCGACGGCTTCGAGGTCCTCGAACGGCTGCGGGACGCCCGGGACGACGTCCGCGTGCTGTTCCTCACCGCGCGGGACGCCCCCGAGGACCGGCTCGCCGGGCTCACCGGCGGCGGCGACGACTACCTGACGAAGCCCTTCGGCGTCGACGAGCTGCTCGTCCGGGCCCGGATCCTCGTACGGACCTCCGCCCGGGTGGCGGCCACCGGTGGCGCTTCGGAGACGACCGTGGGCGACCTCCGCCTCGACGAGGACGCCCGGACCGCGAGCCGCGCCGGCGATCCGCTCGACCTGACCCCGACCGAGTACGAGTTGCTCCGGCACCTCGCCCGGAACGCCAACCGGGTGCTTTCGCGGGACCAGCTCCTCGCGAACGTGTGGGGCATGGACTTCGGGACGTCGTCCAACCTGGTGGACATGTACGTGTCGTACCTGCGGAAGAAGCTCGACGCCGGACGCGAGCCGATGCTGCAGACGGTCCGCGGGGCCGGGTACGTGCTCAGGCCGACGACGTGAGCCGACCGCCCGAGGCGATCCGCGCCTCCAGACCGGACCGGAGAAACCGGACGAAGCGCGTGCCGTCGCTCCGGTGGCGGATCGTGGCGGCCGTGGCGCTCCTGCTCGTCGCGACCAACGTCGTCGTGGGAGCCGTGACCGTCGTCGCGTTCCGCGGGTACCTCGTGCAGCGGCTCGACGCCGAACTCTCCACAGCGGCGAACCGGACGGTCGGCGGGCCGGACGGCCAGCGGCCACCGCCGCCGACCTCCGGAACCGGGACGGACCCGGACAATGCGTTCATCGGCGCGCCCGGACAGGCCGCCGGGACGGTCGTCGCGATCTTCCGCGACGGGAAGGCCGTGCTCGGCGGGTACACCGACAGCGAGGGGAGGCAACACCGGCTGAGCGCGGCGCAGGAGCGGACCCTCGCCACGGTCCCCAGCGACGGCGATCCCGCGACGGTCGACCTCGGGAAGCTCGGCGACCACCGGGTGCAAGCGATCGGCGACGACGGCGACGTCTTCGTCACGGCGCTGCCGCTCGGCGGCCTCGACGCCGCGATCGCACGTCTGCTGCTCGTCATCGGCATCGTCACCGTCGCGGGGCTCGTCATCGCCGCATGGGCGCTGACCCTGCTCGTCCGGCGGTCGCTCCGTCCGCTCGAGCGCGTCGCGTCCGTCGCGTCGGAGGTGAGCGCACTCGACCTCGAACGCGGGGACACCGCCATCCCCGTCCGCGTCGCCCCTGCCGACCTGGCGGCGAACCGCGAGGTCGCGCAGGTCGGCACGGCTCTGAACAGACTGCTCGGACACGTCGCCCGCGCGCTCACCGTCCGGCGCGACGCCGAGACCGGGATGCGGACCTTCATCGCCGACGCCTCGCACGAACTGCGGACGCCGATCGCCACGGTGCGGGCGTACGCCGAACTCACCGCGGCCTCGTCGGACGTCGACGCGATGCACCGCAACGTCGACCGGATCGGGCGCGAGGCCGTGCGGATGGGCGACCTCGTCGAGGAACTGCTGCTGCTCGCGCGCCTCGACGCCGGTGCGATGGCATCCGGATCGGCGCCGGCGCGGGAGCCCGTCGACCTGACGTCGCTCGTCGTCGAGGCGACCATGGACGCCCGCGCGACCGCCCCGGGACACCGGTGGACACTGCAGGTGCTCGACGACCACCCGCTCGTGGTGCCCGGCGACCCGCGGCAGCTCCGCCGGGTGGTGACGAACCTGCTCGCCAATGCCCGGATGCACACGCCCGCCGGCACCGCGGTCGTCGTGTCGTTGCAGCGGGTCGGCGACGTCGTGCGGTTCGTGGTGGCCAACGACGGACCACCGATCCCCGCCGATGCCCTGCCGACGCTGTTCGACCGGTTCACCCGTGGCGAGGCATCACGCTCCCGGGAAGCCGGGACGAGCGGTCTCGGCCTGGCGATCGTCCGGGCGGTGGTGACGGCGCACGAGGGGCTCGTCCGGGTGGCCTCGGAGCCGGGGCGCACGGCGTTCACGGTCGACCTGCCCGCAACGGGGCGCACGGCGCATACTGGGTCCACCTGGACGAGGGGGTCACGATGACGAACGCCGACGACTACGCGCGACTGCCGGAACGTCCGCGCGCCGACGACCTCGTCGTCGAGGTGCCTGCGTTCGAGGACGACCGGCCGCAACCAGAGCCCGCGCCGCCCGCCGCGGCCCCCGAGCTCGTCGCCGCGACGGAGTTCGCGCGGACCTCGCACGCCCGGCCCACGATCCGCCGGACGCAGGTCCGCGCGGGCGTCGTGATCGCGGGGGTCCCGATCGTGGCGCTCGCGGTGATCGCCGTCGTGCAGATCCTGCTCCCGCGCTGACCCGCAGGCAGCGCCCAGCACGCGACTCTCGCACTGAGCGACACATCACGCGCTTGCGCGCCCGAGAAGTGTCGCTGCGCACGAAACTCGGGCCATCGCGTGCCGGGAGTGCGTTCTTAGGCACGGCATAGGGCGCTGCTTCGGTCCCCGTATGCCCGCTGCCGAGCATGAGCGCATGACGGAGACGAACCAGACCCTCGACATCGACATCGTCGTCCCCTGCTACAACGAACAGGACACGCTCGCCGCCCACGTGCGACGCCTGCACACGTTCTGCCGCACGTCGCTCCACCACTCGTGGCGGATCACGATCGCGGACAACGCCTCGACGGACGACACCGCCCGGATCGCGGACGACCTCGCCGCGATGCTCCCCGACGTGCACGCCGTGCACCTGCCCGAGAAGGGTCGTGGCCGGGCGCTCAAGGCCGTCTGGAGTGCCTCTCCGGCGACCGTGCTCGTCTACGTCGACGAAGATCTGTCGACCGACCTCGCCGCGCTCGAGCCGCTCGTGGCGCCGCTGCTGTCCGGCCACTCGGACGTCGCGATCGGCACCCGGCTGGCCGACTCGGCACGGGTGGTGCGCGGCGGCAAGCGCGAGTTCATCTCCCGCTCGTACAACCTGCTGCTCCGGACCACGATGGGGGTTTCGTTCTCGGATGCGCAGTGCGGGTTCAAGGCGATCACCCGACAGGCGGCCGAACACGTGCTGCCGCTCTGCGAGGACGACGCCTGGTTCTTCGACACCGAGATGCTCGTCCTCGCCGAACACGCGGGGCTGCGCATCCACGAGGTCCCCGTCGACTGGGTGGACGACGTCAACTCGTCGGTGCACATCGCCTCGACCGCGACGGAGGACCTCAAGGGCATGTGGCGGGTCTCCCGTGGCATCGCGTCCGGCCGTGTCCCGGTCGCCGAGGTGTACGAGGCGATCGGCCGACGACCGTTCACCCCGCCGCACGTCGGGATCCTCGGCCAGGTGCTGCGGTTCGGCACGATCGGCGTGCTGTCGACCGTCGCCTTCGCGATCCTGTACGCACTGTTCCGGCCGGCGATCGGGGCGCAGACGGCGGACTTCCTCGCGCTGCTGGTCACCGCGATCGGCAACACCGCACTGAACCGACGGTTCACCTTCGGGGTGCGGGGCAGGGCGGGTGCGGGCCGGCACCACGTGCAGGGACTCGTGGTGTTCGGGATCGCGTGGGCGATCACGTCGGGGTCGCTCGTGGTGCTGCACGCCACCGCTCCGGGGTCGTCGCACGGTGCGGAGATCGTCGTGCTGACCGCGGCGAACCTCGTCGCCACCGGGGTCCGGTTCGTCCTGTTCAAGGCGTGGGTGTTCCGGTCCCGCCGGCGTCCGGAGCTCATCCGTCCGGGCACCACACCGGCCGCCGACGCGAGCACGGCGGCCACCGAACCGATCGCCGTCGAGGAGCACACGGGCGAGCGCGCGGCGTGACTCGGCGGGTCGCGGCCGTGGTGTTGCGCGGGCGGTATACCGCGCCGTAGCATCGCCTCACCGCACCACAACCCCACAGGGCCCGACTGCCACCACCGGTCTGCCCGCGGCGAGCGCTCCACTGATGCAGCCTGGCCGTCCGCTGC